>Ga0299912_10000577_pt1 | contig 30979 bp, 27 predicted proteins | sample RVTome_2_FD_207667 | JGI IMG/M metagenome (GOLD analysis project Ga0299912, IMG submission 207667) | Soil microbial communities from uranium-contaminated site in the Upper Colorado River Basin, Wyoming, United States - RVT95D214 (version 2) ... | reverse complement strand
CCGGGGACTTTCTTTTTATCGCACATGTCAGGACCAAGGTCGATATGTATTTCACTGCAAGGCCCACACGGACCGGTATCACCCATCTCCCAGAAATTATCTTTTTTGCCGAAAGCCAGAACTCTTTCGGCGGATATCGGTGTTACTTTAGTCCATAACTTTGCTGCCTTATCATCTCTTGGCAGATTATCAGCTTTATCGCCAGCGAAAACCGTTGCCCATAATCGGCTTGGCTCGATACCCCAAACATCTGTAAGAAGCTCCCAGGCCCATTCGATTGCCTCTGGCTTGAAATAATCGTCAAACGACCAGTTGCCTAACATTTCAAAAAAGGTGTGGTGGTAGGTATCCTTGCCCACCTCTTCAAGGTCGTTGTGTTTGCCGCTTACCCGCAGGCATTTTTGACTATTGACCACCCTACGGCAATGCGGTGACACCAGCCCAAGAAAAATATCCTTGAACTGATTCATTCCGGCGTTAGTAAAAAGCAGGGTCTCGTCGCCGAAAGGCACGATGGGTGAGCTGGGGATAAATTCGTGCCCTTTATTTTTGAAAAAATCTATAAATCCGCTTCTAATTTGCTTTGCACTTAACATTTTGTATCTCGTAGTTCGGATGAATCAAGAGCTTCGGGTTACCTGTTATGCCTAAGGGCCTTTGACAGCAAGGATTTTATCTTTTATTTCTTTACACAAGTCTTTGTTTTCGGTTAAGAATTTTTTAGCGTTTTCCCTGCCTTGGCCGATTCGCATATTGCCATAGTTAAGCCAGGCGCCGCTTTTTTCGAGCACTCCACAGCCAAGCCCCACGTCAATTAAATCGCCTTCATAGCTGATTCCGCTATCAAACATAAGGTCAAACTCACCGTCACGGAAAGGCGGTGCAATTTTGTTTTTTACAACTCTGGCCCTTATCCTGCTGCCGGTGGCACCGGTGTTATCTTTTAAGGTCGTCAGCCGCCTTAAATCGATGCGCACCGAACTATAGAATTTCAATGCCTTGCCGCCGGGAGTCGTTTCCGGGTTGCCGAACATCACCCCGATTTTCATACGGATTTGATTTATGAACACAAGGGCAGTTTTGCTTTTACTAATCACAGCGGTCAGCTTTCTCATCGCATGGCTCATTAATCTTGCTTGCGCAGCTACCTGGCTATTGCCCATCTCGCCTTCGATTTCTGCTCTTGGTGTAAGTGCGGCGACCGAATCAATCACTATTACATCCACCGAATTAGACCTGATTAACATATCAACTATTTCAAGTGCCTGTTCACCATTGTCTGGCTGGCTTATCAATAGGCCGCTGACATCAACGCCTAATCTTTTTGCCCAGGTCGGGTCCAGTGCATGTTCAGCGTCGATAAATGCTGCCACTCCGCCTGCACGTTGAGCGTTTGCAATAACGTGAAGCGCCAGAGTGGTTTTACCGGACGACTCCGGCCCGAACAGCTCGGTTACCCTTCCGCGCGGAATACCCGCTCTACCCAGAGCGATATCAAGCGACAACGAGCCGGTCGATATGCCCTCAATTTTGGCGTATTTGTGCTCATCCATTTGCATAATAGCACCCTGGCCGTATTGCTTTTCAATCTGTGCAATCACACGCTGCAGGGCCTCTTCTTTGCTGGTTGCTTTCACGGGTGTTTCAGCTTTTTTTGTCTTTGCCATTTTTGCTTTTCTCCAATCCTGTTAGCGTTAATATCGTCATTCCTGCGCATGCGGGAATCTTTGACCTTTCTGCTATCTCCCGCTGGTAAATGTGTAATTACCTAATACGTTATAAACAGGGCCGCTCGGCATCAACTGACTCTGGTAAACCGACACTGACTCAGCTGGCATACTCCCAACCTTAAAATCTCTATAACCCTCACTCATTTGCGCCAGCTTGATGCCTGCCTTTGGGTTTCTTATTCTGCAAAGAGTCAGATGGCCGGAAAATTCCCTCTTTTCAGCAGGCCAGCCAGCCAGGTCCAATTGCTCTTCAATGTCCTTTTGCAATTTTAACAGATTATCGCGTCCCTTGCCTATGCCAACCCATAAAACTTTGGCACTTTTACCGCCGAAATAGCCGACCGATTCTACGTCCAGTTCAAAGCTCTTGTGTCTGCCGGCAACATCTCTGGTTATATTGCATACATTAACAACCTGTTCGTCTTTAATTTCGCCTAAAAAATTTAACGTCAGATGAATATTCTTCGGATTTACCCACTTGGCATCGCTTTTTTTGATATCAACTTTACTCTGCATCTCAGTTTGCAAGTCGGCTAAGCCCTTTCTGATTTTCTCGCCTATATCTATAGCAATAAAAACTCGCATTTTATCTACCGGTTAAAAGCTGATTAGTTTCCGTAAGGTTTCAAATCTATCGTCGATATCGGCTCTATCTATGCAGGTTAATCCATCCAGCGAAAAGTCGGCAATCGTAAATGAAGCAACCACTGTGCCGTAAGCAATCGCCTTTTTTAATGAGGCAAAGTCGGTTTTGTTATTTTGTGCCAGATAGCCCATAAGTCCTCCTGCAAAGCTGTCGCCTGCACCGGTGGGGTCTTTGACTTCTGTGGCTGGATAGGCCGGCAGAACAAATTTGTCTCCATCGGCATTACACAATAGCGAACCTGACTCGCCTTTTTTAATAATCACCACATCTGTCCCTATATCCAAAATTTTTTTTGCTGCCCTTATCAGGTTATATTCTTTCGCCAGCAATCTTGCTTCATCTTCATTGACTATCAAACAGTTAATCTTTTTAAGCAGTGTTTTCAAATCTTCTGGATGCCCCTCAATCCAGAAGTCCATCGTATCCGCAGCCACGAAAATAGGTCTATCGATTTGATTGAGTAATTTGAGCTGCAGATTCGGTGCTGTATTCGCAAGAAAAACGAATTTGCTGTCTTTAAATACAGCAGGCACCGTGGGAGGCTCTTCTGCAAGGACATTTAATTCAATGTAATCCGTGCTCCGGCTGTCCATATTATCGCTATATGAGCCGACCCAGCGAAAAGTCTTGCTGTTTTCCCTCACTTCTATTCCTGTTAAATCAATATTTCTGCCGACAAAAACTTTGGCCCAATCAAACGGACAATCCGAGCCGACTGCGCCTACTAATCGAACGGGTGAAAAGAAACTTGCTGCCATACAAAAATAAACTGCCGAACCACCAATGCAGTTCTCGCTGACGCCATAAGGCGTCTTTACCGTATCTATTGCTATTGAGCCCGTTACCAATAATGACATTTCTAACTTTTTCTTTCTTGAGATTCCATTGCGAATTTTTTCAGGGCGATGTCAATTCTTTTAAGAGTATTTTCTTTGCCTAACATCTCAACCGAATCAAAAATCGGTGTGCTGATTGTCGTCCCACAAATTGCCACACGTAATGGCTGGGCAACTTTACCTAATCCGACCTGTCTTTCTTCGGCTAAATTTCGAAGCATATCCTCAATGGCGTGTTCAGTGAATTGCTCCATCGCTGCAAGTTTATCACGAACAATTGCCAAAATAGCCAAGCCATCATCTTTTAACAGGATTTTGCTGACTGCCTTGTCATCATATTGTATTTGCTCATCGGGGATAAAGAGAAATCTGCTTTTGCGCTCGATATCAGCCAAGGTTCTTGCGCCGGCACAAAGTTCTATTATTCTCGCAAGCGTTTTGTCATCTGCATTTGTAACCGGAGATTTGATGGCTTTTAGGTAATCTTTAAAATGCCTAAGCAGTTTTTCTTTGCCGACCAGCTTAATATGCTCGGTATTAAAGGCCATTAGTTTCTGACGGTCAAACAAGCTATTGGCTTTTGTCAAACGCGAAAGGTCAAAGCAACTGATAAGCTCTTCCACAGGCATAATCTCACGCTCTCCACCCGGATTCCAGCCCAAAAGTGCCAGAAAATTGACCATCGCTTCGGGTAAATAACCGCTTTTGAAGAAATCAACGATGTTAATCTCCGGTAGTTGCACGCCAAGATATTCTGCCATCGCATCCACGCTCGGCATATCGGGGGTGCTTTTGCCTTTGATAAAAGACTCAAGCTCTTCGGTGCTCAAATTTCCAATCTTGGCTATTTGCTTCAGGTCGATATCTTCTCTTGCTTTGATGGCCTCACGAAGCACTTTGGGCCGTTCTCGCTTAGAAAGTTTACCACCTGTATCACTTACGGTAACAGACATATGAGCATATTTCGGAAGCTCTCCAAATCCAATGGCTTGCCATAACACCTGCTGGCAGGGCGTGTTCATCAGATGCTCCTGGCCGCGAATAATGTGTGTTACCTTCATCAAGTAGTCGTCAATCACGCAGGCAAAGTTATACGTTGGGAAATCATCACTTTTTTGTATGATAAAATCACTAATGTCCTCTGGAGCGAAGGTAACCTCTCCGCGAACCTCATCAGCGACCACGATTGGTTTATCCTGTGGGACAGCAAACCGAACTGTTACAGGCCTGCCTCCGGCTTTTGCCTTCTTAACATCGCTTTCATCGGGAAACTCTTTGGGACGAGGATAGATGAAGTTCTTTTTTTGGGATTCGGCTTTTTGGCGTAGCTCATCAAGTTCTTCCGGCGTATCAAAACACCAGTATGCTTTTTGCTCATCGATAAGTTTTTTTACATATTTATTGTATATATCCCGCCGTTGGGATTGAAAATATGGCCCATTTGGCCCGCCAATTTCAGGTCCTTCGTCCCAATCGATACCCAGCCATCGCAGGTCCTCTATCACTCGCTGAATAGCTGTTGTGGTGTTTCGCTTTTGGTCGGTATCTTCGATGCGGAGTACAAATATCCCGCCCATCCGCCCTGCATATAGCCAGTTAAAAAGGGCTGTTCGAGCGCCGCCAACGTGCAGATAACCCGTCGGCGACGGCGCAAAACGTGTTACTACCCCTCGACTTTGCTCGGGGTGGTGAGCTTGTCGAACCGCTTTCTCAGACATCTTTTATCGTTTCTCATCGATTGTTAAGATTATATATAAACACTCAGGTTAAGCTACGCTGCTTCTGTTGTCAAGAATCAGATATCGAGGTTATTAAATATGTTTGGCTGGTCTGGATAGCTATGATATGCTAAAATGCTTTGTTGATGATATGGACAAATTTATAATCTTTGAACTAATATCGGGACCGAAGTAAGTGGAAACAACGAACGTTAAACAAAGTGGTGGCAATGAAAATGCCAGACTCGACTTTATTCGGCAGATTGTTGCTGAAGATATAAAGACAAGTAAATGGGGCGGGCGGGTTTATACTCGTTTTCCGCCTGAGCCGAACGGCTATCTGCATATCGGCCACGCCAAAAGTATCTGCCTGAATTTCGGTATTGCAGAAGACTTCAGCGGCCTGTGCAATCTGCGATTCGATGACACCAACCCCGTGAAAGAAGAGCAGGAATACATCGACGCTATCATCGAAGATGTCCGCTGGCTGGGCTTTGATTGGGATGATAGATTATATTACGCCTCTGACTACTTCGAGCAGATGTATGAGTATGCGGTGCAGCTTGCAAAAGCTGGTTGTGCGTATGTCTGTGACTTGAGCGCCGATGAAATAAGAGAGTATCGCGGTACCTTAACCGAACCAGGCAAGGAGAGTCCCTATCGCAACCGCGGCATCAAAGAAAACCTCGATTTATTCGAGCGGATGAAGGCGGGCGAATTCCCCGACGGCTCACGCACACTGCGTGCGAAAATAGATATGTCACACCCCAATCTGAATATGCGTGACCCGGTTATGTATCGCATCCTTCACGCCAATCACCCTCGCACCGGTGACAGATGGTGCATTTATCCAACTTATGACTGGGCTCACGGACTTGAGGATTCTATCGAAAAAATAACGCATTCAATTTGCACGCTGGAGTTTGAAAATCACAGGCCTTTGTATGACTGGTTCCTCGAGCAGTTAGGGGTGCATCATCCCCAGCAGATAGAGTTTGCCCGGCTGAATCTCTCTTACACCGTGATGAGTAAGCGTAAACTCCTGCAATTAGTGCAGCAGGGCCTTGTCAACGGCTGGGACGACCCGCGAATGCCGACTATCTGCGGTTTACGAAGACGCGGCTACTCACCGGAAGCTATCCGAAACTTCTGCAGGGTTATCGGCGTGAATAAATTTAACAGCACTGTTGATATCGCACTATTGGAGCATTGCCTCCGTGAAGATTTGAACAGGACATCTGACCGCGTTATGGCTGTCATCAGGCCGCTAAAGGTAATTATCGACAATTATCCTGAAGGTAAAGTCGAAGAAATGGAGGCGATTAATAACCCCGAAGACCCTGCTGCCGGCACACGGAAAATTCCATTCTCGCGGGAGCTTTTCATCGAGCAGGATGATTTTATGGAACAGCCGCCAAAGAAGTTCTACCGTTTAGCCCCGGGCCGAGAGATTCGCCTGCGATACGCATACTTCATTCGCTGCGAGAATGTGGTTAAGAATGCAAATGGTGAAATTGTCGAGCTGCACTGCACTTACGACCCGGCTACAAGAGGTGGTGACGCCCCCGATGGCCGAAAGGTCAAATCCACCCTGCATTGGGTTTCGGCTCAACACGCCATCAAGGCAGAAGTTCGTCTATATGACTATTTGTTCACAAAAGAAAACCCCGATGAGACGGAAGAAGGCCAGCCCGCCGGACATATGGCGGGCAAGGATTTCACTGCCAATCTAAATCCAAATTCGCTGGAGGTTTTGAAGGAATGTTTTGTGGAGCCATCCTTGAAAGATGCGAAACCATTAAGTCGATGGCAGTTTGAACGGCTTGGTTATTTCTGCGTTGACCCCGATAGTTCTGCTGGGAAACTCATATTCAACCGCACTGCAACCCTGCGTGACCCTTGGGCAAAAATCAAAAACGCTGCACAGTAAAGCCACAGAGAACACAGAGGAAAAAATGAAAAAACTCAAATCAAGTAATGCCCTTTCACTCAAAAAAGAATTTTTTCGTTTAAAAAAACGTCATAGAGAAGCTATTCGAACAAGACTTGCACGTCTTACTATCGGTTCGTCTGTAGGTAGAGTTTTGAAAAAAGATTCAAAGGAACAAATTTGGCCTATACTTAAACGAATTCCGGTAGATAAAATTATGCAACTCCGAAACGAGCAAGACTATAAAAAATGGTTTGAAAAACAGCTTAATCGGTTGGCTCAGAAAATTGATGAAACCAATCGCGGAAATACTCGGATTTATCCTGGGCATAAATGGGGACACGCAACGAAAATTCTGTGCCTTTATCTACGTGATATTGTTGTGCATCGGGAATATTTTCATCAAAACTTCAGAGAAAGCATCAAAAATTGGCTTTATTGTCCCATTGACAGTGAGGTTATGTGTGCCCTTAAGAGATGTGGCGTCAATTTACAATTCAAGAAAATCAAAGATATAGATACCCCAGAAAAGTTTTACAGCGTTCAGAATATGTTGGGGCAAGCTGCAAATAAAATTGGAGTGCCACGAATCTGGTTTGACGATAATTGGGGGGACCGACAGTGATTTATACAAAGCAACAACTCCTAAAAATAGAAGTTGGGACATTAGCTATTGAGGGAGTCGCATAATTATTTTATTTTTTAATTTGTAACTTTCACCTTTTCTTTTTTGTCTTTAGTTTTTCTCTGTGATCTCTGTGGCTTTTTAATTTGTGGTTAATTTTCTCTGTGGCAAAAGTTTATTTGAAAAAAATCATCTTTAGTGAAGCTGCCATCAGTACCACCCCAAAAATCTTTCGTAAAATTTCATCCGGTATTTCAGCTGCGAATTTAGCGCCTATCAGTCCTCCTGCGAAGAAGCCCAGACATATAAGCCCTGCTATTTTTAAATCCACAAAGCCCTGTTTGTAATATATCCAGGCGGCAAGTAAACCAATTGGCGGCACCATCAAGGCCAGTGTTGTCCCTTGAGCCGTATGTTGTGACAGTCCAAACAAAAGAACAAGACAGGGAATAATAATTATCGCCCCGCCTATACCAATTAAGCCGCTAAACGTACCGGCTACTAATCCCAATAGCAAATACAAAAATATATTCATAATTGTCACCAACCTTGTCTCTGTCATTCCTGCGAAAGCAGGAATCCATTTTTTCGATTTATCTTATGCTTTCGCTTTTTTCAACCGAATAGCTCCTTAAACTTTTCTTCGATGTTTTTACTTTCGCACAGCGCCTGGCCGACCAGAACTGCTCTTACACCGATATCCTTTAGCTTTTCGATGTCATCTCGTGTTTTTATTCCGCTTTCAGCTACAAGCTCACTTTTATCATCGATAAGCTCCGCTAAACGGCTGGTCGTGTTCAAATCCACCTTCATTGTCCTGAGGTTGCGATTATTGATTCCGAGGATGCTGTATCCCTTTTTGGGAAAACCAATCATACTGCGGACATTAAGTAGCGTATCGGCCTGATGGACTTCCAAAAGGACCGTAAGCGTCAATTCGGCTGCTGCTATCATCATGTCCATTAGCTCGCCGGGCTTTAGTGCCTCGGCTATCAGTAGTATCGCATCGGCGCCGGCGGCGCGGGATTCATAAACCTGCCAGATGTCGATGATGAAATCCTTTCGCAGAATAGGCAAATCCACCGCCTCTTTTATCTGCTTTACATATTCGAGCCGGCCCTGAAAATACTTTTCATCAGTCAAGACGCTTATTGCATCGGCACCGCATTTTTCATAAATTTTCGCAATCGCCACCGGGTCGAAATCCTTGCGAATAATTCCTGCTGAAGGTGAGGCCTTTTTGACCTCTGCAATAACGTTGATGCACCGGCTGTTCGGCTTGGTGACCGCCTTATAGAAGTTACGACACTTCGGCATCGTACTAATCTGCTCTTCGAGCTGCTCTATGCTAACCTTCGATTTACGCTGTTCAACCTCAGCTTTCTTATCGATAATTATTTGCTCTAAAATATTTGCCAATGCCATTTACTAATTAATCTTATATTTGGATGCGTCGTACCGATAATTATATTTATTGACTCTGGGGTGTGGATTGTTCCGCCACTTTGACGTAAGCCATGCGGACCTCATTGAGAGTATTTTCAAGAACCTTCTTTTCATCTTTGGTCAGGTTGCCTTTGGTTTTTTCCTGGAGGGTCTCGAGCATATCAATGTTGTATTTTGCCAGCACCAAATCCGGCTCCCTTTCTTCCTGCCCCTTTATTTGTAGCAGGCCTAAGGCGAATAAGGCCTGAGTCGTTAGCATGCTTATCAGCGCAGCAAAGTTGCCCCTTGGTAAAGGACCAGGGTATTTGCTTTGTTCTTTAGCTTTTTTCTCAGTCTTCTCCTGCGCAGATAATAGCTCTTTCTCTTTTTGCGCCTCCTTTTTCCAGTCTTCGTCGATTATAATCTTTTTTTCTTCTTTTTTCTCTTCTTCAGCCATAATTTTGTCCCTCGTCACTCGTTCATCTTCCTTCGTCCCTCAGCATTCGTATCTCGCACGACTCGTGCTGCGCAGCGAAGCGCTGCTTCGCAGAGCAGGACTCAATTAGTTACTTTTTCCCTCGGAGCTTTTTCATATCTCTATCGACATCTTTTTTTTGCTGTCGCTCAGCAATAGCTCTTCGTTTATCGTATTGTCTTTTGCCTCTGGCAAGAGCCAGTTCTATTTTCGCAAATTCTCTGTCATTAAAGTAAATCTGCAGGGGCACAAGAGTAAAGCCCCGCTGTTCGAGTTTAATTTTTATCCTGTGGATTTCGTGTTTGTGCAGCAGCAGCTTCCTTTTTCTGCTCGGATTATGTTCGGCCCCGCCGGCCTGTTTATACTGAGTAATTTTTGCGCCGACCAGCCAGCACTCGTTGTTTTCTATCCTTGCGTATGAGCCGTCAAGGTCGGCCTGGCCGGCCCGCAGCGATTTTACCTCCGTGCCTAACAGCTCCAGGCCTGCCTCGAACTTCTCGATAAGCTCGAAATTTCGATAGGCCTTTTTATTAACTGTTTTTGGTAGTTGCTGGCTTTTACTCTTGCGCGATTTTGCTGCCATTTAAGCTATAATATCCAGCAGACAGCAATTTTGCAAGAGAGAGAGCAATCGCCCTTGTTATCTCACGTCTGCCTCAGGCGGGTGAAGCAATCACTTATCCCTGGGTTTTACCCTGGTGATTTGCTACGCTTGCCAAATTTACTTAATGAACCGGATACTGACTGGATAACGATAAGCCTGGCCATTGTTGGCTTTTATAGTGGCAAGGATACAAAAGACTATGTCCACTATCAATACCGCTGGCAAAAGAATAAACCCAACGCAGGCAAAACAGAGTAACCACGAAATAATCGAGGCTATTGCTACTGTAATCTGAAAATTCAACGCCTCTTTGCCGTGGCTGTCTATAAATGAGTCCTCATCTTTTTTGATCAGCCAGATAACTAAAGGTGCTATAAAGCCGGTGAAAATAGCCAATAGATGGCACAACATCGCCCATGTACGGGCGTCTTTACTGATTTGCTCACTGGGTTGTTGTGTCTGGTCGCCGCTCTCGGAATTTTCTTCCGGAGGTTTCTGTGTTTTTGCCATAATCTATAACTCCCTTCTATGCTCTGCGAAGCGCTACGCATAGCAGAGCTATATTTTTTCTTTGGCTCGACGAACCGATGCTTCTTTTTACAAAGGCCCGTTCAGGCCGTCAAGGACAAAACCCCTTATTATTCTATAACGTGGATGTTTTTCTTTTTGCACATATTTTTTAGTATTTTGGGCCAAACAGTAGCGCTGACTTCGCCGATGTGGGCTTTTTTCAAAAGTAGCATAAATGTTCGTGATTGGCCGATGCCACCCCCAATGCTCAAGGGAATCTCGTTGTTGATGATGGCCTTGTGGTATGGCAATCTTAGGAAATCAAGCTGGCCTGAAATTTCCAGTTGCTTTTTCAGTGTCTCAGGATTGACGCGGATGCCCATAGAGGTCAGCTCGTGTCGGCGTTTGGTAACAGGGTTCCAGACGAGGATATCGCCGTTTAGGCCGTGCATTGGCCTTCCATCCCCGGAAGTAGTTTCCGTAACCCAGTCATCGTAGTCTGCGGCTCTCATTTCGTGTGGGTAGCCGTCCTTGAGGACCCAGCCGATGCCGATTATGAAGATAGCAGGATATTCCTGCGCGATAGTGGTTTCGCGCTGCTTGCGGGGCATATCAGGGTATCTGTCAAGTATATCTTCGGCGTGGATAAAGGTTAGCTCATCCGGCAGGTTGGGGTATTTGTCGGTCTTTAGCTTCGGAAATAGTTTCTGGACGTGGGTCTCAGCTCCTTTGAGAACTTTCCAGATTTTCTCTACAACTTCGCGGAGGAATTTCAAGTTGCGCTGCTCTTTGGTTATGGATAGTTCCCAGTCCCATTGGTCCACATAGGCGCTGTGGTCGTGGTCGAGGAAGTAATCCTTGCGGACGGCCCGCATATCGGTGAGCAGGCCCTCGCCGATTTTCATGCCGAACTGCTTTAAGGCCATACGTTTCCATTTGGTAGCAGCCTGCACGACTTCGGCATCGATGGGATTCTTGTTGTAGTCGTTTGAAATATGAAAGCCGATCGGGGTGCGTGAACCGTCACGGTCAAGGTAATCATTGACGCCGCTCTCAACATCCACAATCAAAGGAACCGTGACGCGAATCAGGTTAAGCTCTTTGCAGAGATTTTCCTCGATGTAATCTTTCACTGCATAGGTGGCAATTTGAGTCTCCTTTGGGGTTAGCAATGAGCAATAATCTTTTGGCAGAATTTTTTCTAATTCGGCGTAATTACCGATGCCTGGGCCGGCCAAGTCCGCTTTTTTTTTGTCCGTCATTTGTTTTCTCCTGAGTTAAAATGTCACATTTTATAGTTATCAACAATTGTAGCTTGATTCCACACTAAAAACAGGTCTTCTTAAGAGTGACTAAAATAATGGGTGGTTGAGAAATTTTCAAGATGATATTTTCAACACAAAGTAAAATGTTCAGTTTTATGTCTTTGTTTCTTTTCGGCTCGACTGAGCTCGCCGAAGTCTGTTTTCCCGGCAGAATTTGCCCATTAGTTCCATTGCTTTATTCATTCTTTCGGCGGAGCCGTCCATCTTTGCGTAAGCATTAACCAACTCCAGCAGTTCCGAAGCTGGCTCAACCTGGCCATAGTGGTGCGCAACATTAACAATAGCAGCATCGAGGCCATATTCCATGGCTACCGCCGCATATGCCCTGCAGACGCCGATTCTTCGCCCTGGTAAATCACGTGCGCAGTTGCTTACTCCAAGTGAGCAGTGCACACCCTTCATCTTTGGGTCGCTTTTAATTTTCTTGATTGTCTCGAATGTGCGATAGGTATAACCCGGAACATTTGGCTCCATCGGCATATCTATTGCTAATGGAAATACCGTCGAATCGAAAAATATCTCGTTGTTCTTAAAGCCGTACTGCCCCACCGCCACATCAAAAATCTTCTTTGCCAGAGAGTACAGTTCTTCTACCGAGTGTGAACCACCCGGTCCGGTTGGCATTTCTTCGCTGACCAAAAGCCCAATAAACGCAAAGTCGTATTTCTTTTTTAGCGGCAGTATTTTATCCATAGTATATATCTTGACAGAATTTATAAGCGGTTGTTTGACTTGTTCGGAGGTATTGTACCACTCTTTCAAGCCGGCTATCAGAACATCATCATTACTGCTGTCGATGCAAACCGGCACACTATTGCTCCACTTGCGGACCAACTTGACATACTCGACCATCATATCAATAGCCGCCTGCGGCTCATCCTCGCCGAAGGCATCAAGATTAACCGCTATGTAATCAGCACCCTCGGTTGCCTGCGATTCGATTAGCTTTCTGATATAATTCAATGGCTCGCTTGATGCCAGATGTGCGTCGGACTCAAGTTCTGCCAACTGTTTCATTATCTTGCCCGTATCAGGAATTGAAGCGTGAATTGATTCGCCGATAGTAATCAAGGGACTTCTCATAGTCTGGATATTTCCTATCAGTAGATTCAAGATTAAATTTTTTTGCTTACTGCCTGTTATCTTAACGCTATTCGAAAACTAAAATATCAAATTTTTTACTCCATTGCTATTTTATTTATAATCTGTGTTTACAAATACTTACAACCCTTCAGTGTTTTTTTTGTATATTATTTAACCGCTAAAATAATAGGAAAAATGGTCTTTACAAGCGGAGTGTCTTTTGTGGATAACCTGTTGATAACTCAAATTTCATTTTTTTTCGGCGATGTCAGAAATATCAGGTAAGGCCAGCAGTATTTTCAGTCATCTTATCCTGCTCCCATCTAAAATTAAATCTTGTGTTCTGTAACTTATTGATGGTAAGGGACTTGGATTTGTAGATAAAATAGCACTACAAAATCGTTTTTGTCAGGCGGCTTAAAAGCGGAGTATCTGCTCTAATTCTCTAAAATTTGCAGAAATTTATTAGAAGATTGTATCATTAGTGGATAATTCGTATAAGGTTTTTCTTTATTTGCAAGCAAATACACATCCTTAAAAATCCGTTTTTGCGTTAAAAACAGCGGTTTATCCCCTTAATTTTCAGTGATTATAAAGTTAAAGAATTACACGGCGGGTTTTCGGAATTACGCAGGCACCATATTAAGGATAGATTCTGAAATTATTCCTGCCTGAAGGTGGAAATTTTTTCTTTTAGCACTCGGCATGCTGTCAACGGGTCTTTGGCTTCAGTTACAGCAGAACAAACCGCGATGGCACCAGCACCGGCATTCAAAACTTCCTCAACATTCCCCAGCGTTATTCCGCCGATAGCAACATTACAGATTCCAGTATCGGCCAGTTGTTCTTTTGCTTGTCTGACATATTTTAACCCGACTGGTTCAACAGTTGGCTTAGTGCCGCTGGAAAATACAGGTCCTAAGCTCACGTATGTAGGATACTCCCGGCATGCACCGTGCAATTGCTCGAGCGAATGTGTGCTTTTACCAATAATCAGCGGAGCCAGTTGGAGCTTGCGTGCCTGTTCGACGGGCAAATCATTTTGGCCAAGGTGAACTCCATCAGCACCGGCAGCAACTGCGATATCAACACGGTCGTTGATTATGCCAATGACGTTTGCGGCCTTGCAAACTTTCGCAAATTCGACAGCAAGGGCGAAAAGTTTATCGTCATTAATATCCTTTGCCCGCAGTTGAATGCAGTCAGCACCGCCGACAGCGCATTTGTGAGCTAAGGAAATAACGTCCGCAGGCAAATTGCTGCTGATTATTACATATAGCCCAGCCCGTTTGAATTTCTCTGCCGGCTTGCTAAAAAGAACAATATCCTTTTCGAGTGTATAGGAGGCATATCGCAGCTTTTCAATCATGACGGCTACTGGTCGGTTTAGCGTTTGCGTCATCTCTTCTAATGTTCGCAACGCCTCGGGAAGGCGTTTACACGATGCGGTAAAGCAATCGATTAAATTATTGCGTGTAAGTTGTTTTTCGACAATTTTGCCGATGCCAACATCGCCAAGTGTATCTCTGCTTGAGATGAGCCGCCCGGCATCAAGTTTGTTAATAGCAGCAGAAAGCTCGTGCCGAAGCTGTTTAGCACGTTCAGCCAATGGGCCGCTGTTCAGAGCGAATCTGCAAAATTCCTCAATTATCCTAATCGCTTCCCGTGCACGATTAAAATTGGCGTCGATGATTCTATAAACCGCACGTTCCATAGCGACTTTAATTATATGCCCTGAACCTGGCATTGTGTAGCAAAAATTAAACCCCCAGGAAATCAGAAAGGTTCTTTGTAGTAGTGTTTGTGTATTGATAGAAAACACTTTTGCGCAAAAAAACAAGGCCGTGCCTCCTCCGACACGGCCCAACAACATATTGTTAACAAAATTGGCTCTGCCAGATTTCAGTACCGACTATGCCAATTTTGGTTCTTTCCGAAATCGGGCGGACCCATCGTCCTCCTCCTCTATTCGTTAGGTTTTAGGATGTTCCGCCCAATGTCGTTTTTTAAAGAGCAAAATCAAATTAACATTCGCAAAAAATATGCCAACAGCAAAAAATAATCGATAGAAAATCCTGAACTCTTATTTAATGACTTGCAGTAAAGATAGTTACGCATTTATGTATTATTTGCTTCCATAGAAAAGAAAAGTTTCGTATTTTAACAGGACGTTGTTATTTGTCAACACCAATTATTCCCATTCTGCCTATATATACATATTTACAAACGTAATGTATTAAACAACAGAGAGATTTGTTTTGTGTTTACAAAAAACAACATTACGGTGAGCAAAATGAACAATTTAAAAAGCAAGGGCAGATTGATAGACGAATAGACTGTAAATAGTGATTGCTTTGTAGAAAGGAACCTATGTCATTTCGACCGAAGCGTCCCCAAGGGACGCGGAGCGGAGAAATCTATTAAAAGCAGATTTCTCGACTCGCATATTGCTCACTCGCAATGACCACCGCTGGCCTGATGTTTTCTACAAAGCAACTTGTGATTTGATTCTTGATTAGCGAACCGCAAGCAACGAGTTGTTGCTTTTGTTCTCTTATGTTATTTCTTGACATATTTTGTAGAGCAGACCCGATCGGTCCAGCGGCAGAGCCAGCAATCGAAGAGTATTTTTTTGCCGGTTCGTTGTTGGTCGAGCCGAAAAATGCTGTTTTTCCGCCACGCTGCAATCTCATTAACAATTTTCTCAGACTGCTGCTTGTCCAGTTCTATCCTATCCTGTTCAAGTGGATCGGTGCTTAACTCGTAGGCGGTGGCTATTTTGTCCGCCGGATTATATATGAATTTCCGGCTGCCCTTTATAAAGCCCGCAGGACCGTGCTGCGTCCACCCTGAGAAATACACGTTGCGGTTGACCGGCATACGCCCGAGTGCATTAGCACCGTCAAATCCGCCATTACTGGTATCGAATCCTAAAAGAGTCAGCAAGGTTGGCGTCAAGTCAACAGAGCTAACCGGCTCTGTAATCTTTTCTGCAGGTTTTACCAAAAGTGGGGCACGTAAGCAAAAAGGTATGCGCAGAACCTCATCAAAAGCTATCCATTCGTGGCCATGCAGGCTGTGCTCACCAAATGCTTCGCCGTGGTCCCCGATAATACAAACAATGGTTTTGTCTGTAAGATTTAGTTTGGCAAGCTCTGAATCAAGCGCAGCCAAAAATTTATCAGTGTAAGAAACCACCTGTCTGTAGCGTTCCAATGGTTCCTTGGCCGGCTGGGCAAACCACTTCGGAACCACATAAGGGTCGTGGGAAACCGAGCAAAGAATCGTCAGTAAAAATGGTTTTTCGTCAGCTTTTATCCATTCGGTAATAGGCGCTAACATCGAAAATTCATCGCAGGCCAGATAGCCCAGAAAGCTGTTAGGGTCATCCAAATCATCTCGGGCCCAGAATTTGTCGAAGCCGAGGTTATAGACCAGCCCGGGCCGAGATTCAAAGTTTCCCTTGGCCGATTGAAAAAATGCCGTTCGAAAACCCAATTGGTTCTTAAGAATTGTCGAAAGACCCAAATAGGGTTTTGTAGCAGGGACCGCTTCAGCGATATCCTGCGATGCCGAGGGAAATCGGCCGGTAAAAAGAGCAAACAGCGCCTTGGTAGTGTGGGTCACCGTTGAGCGGGCGTTTACAAATTCAACTCCCTGCTCGGCGAATGTCGCAAGAAATGGTGTTGGATTGTTTTGTTTGTCTGCGAGCGATGTGTAATCGTATTGAATACCCTCAAGGATAACTATGACTACATTGTGATTTACCCCGTTAGAAGTCTGCGGTGAATAAGTGTCTCCCAATATACTGGTGTTACTTCTAACGGGGTTTATCTGCTGGGGATTCAGTTCAATTTTTATCTCGTCAAAATGGGGTATCTTTCTCTTGGGGTTAGGTAGCGGCCTGTAATCAGATAAAAATAAACTTTCTATAGCTCTTATATGGCTGTTGTAACGAAGTCCTGCTGAAATTATTTGTGGTGACCCGCGCCTAACTACTGCCCCGCGGGCAGCTGATACGCCAATGACTATGACGACAGAAATAATAATCCTTTTGATGAAGCGTTTGCGGTTGTAATAAGGCATCTTCGGCCTCGCCAATACGTAGAAGAAAAAAGAGAGAGCGATAGCGCTCGGGCCGAGCAGGGCAAAAGCTGCCTTTGGCATTTTTATAAGATTAACACCGACCATGCCCAATGAGTTTAAGGGGTCACGAAATAACGGCAGTAGCATCGTGGGCATGATTTGTGTTCCTGTCCTTATCAACCAGCCGGCGTTCATAACCGACCACGTGCATACAAAAGCTGCAACAATCGTGGCCCCCCGGATAACCCATCTTCGAGGCCACCGAAAACAAAGCAATGCAAGGATAACCTCTGTCCCTAATAGCACAGAGATATCGGCAAATACCCAGCTGAAGTATTCGTTGAGAAGCTCCGTCCGCCAGGAATGAAATAATTTTACCGCCAGAGTGCAAAACAGCGCACCGAACATAATGATGCTGTAGGCCCGGACAGCTAAAAGGCCGTATAGCCGCCGAATGATAGATGAAACCTTTTTGCCTTTACCCGCCGAAGGCGGGCATTGCGAGTGCTCAATATCCATAACGCCAAGATACTAAAAGCTCTCGCAAATAGCAAGCTGCTTATCTCTGGATATTAAGCGATGTTTTACCGGAAGGTTTTATTCTCAATCTCGCTTCTGGTTTTCTTGCTTTCTTACGGCAGGGAACGTAGAAAAAATTAAAAATAACAAAAGCTGTCATTGCGAGTCCGCAGGCCGCGGCAATCTCAAATTATCAATAATCAACTAAAGACGCCAATTCTCTGCAAGTTCTGCAAAGTCAAGGAAGTTTATAATGCCATCGCCACCTGTCGGTGCAATATCGGCTGAGGGTTTGCCCGGCGGTTGCAACCATTGCTCTGCTAGCTTTGCCAAATCCGCAAAATCAACCCTGCTCTCGCCGGTAAGGTCGCCAGTTATGTTGTCTTGCTCCAGAAAAACAAGGCTTGAGCCACTATGTTGCATCTGCTGGCCAGCAGCCACTAATTCGCAGCTTGACCACCAGATTATTTCCATTGGCTCAATCGCTTGCGCCCGGTCAACTTCAAAGGTGCAGGTATCGACACTCGTTGCAGACTCCCCTGCCCTAACCACAGCGTCACCAAATGTTACGTTCGGTTCGATTATCTTCATATTTTCCGGCGTTTTTACTATCTCAAGCTGGATGTTTTTTACATTAAAGAGTGAAATGTTATGCAAGTATGCGTTGCAATCATATTCAAATATAGTTCTGCCGATACGTCTTTTGTTTACAACAATAAAGTCGATTTCAAACGGACTAAACTCATCCGCCCCCATATCAACCCGCCCCAACATTACCCGAAGCTCGCCGTCAATGTCTGTTTCATCCGGCTCAGCAACGTAGTCTGGGTCTCCTGCATTTATACATGGTGAATCAGGTAATAAATGAAAATCATTAATGTCAGGATTGACAAACAGCGGGTCAGCATCGATATTGCCTTCACCCGGCCAGCCGCTTTCAATACAACTATAGGAAACATCCGTCGTGGTTTTCTCATCAACAATTTCATTGCCTTCGTTGTTCCAAAGAATGCTATTGGCTACCTTTACCAAGGTGATGCTTAAAGAGATCCCTTGCTCGTTATACATCCCACCACCAAACGCCGCAGAATTGCAGGTAATCGTGCAGTTAACTATACTTGGCATTGTTCGTGCGCTCCCAGTGCCGGAGACATTATATATCCCACCACCATCAAACGTCGCAGAATTGCGGGTAATCGTGCAGTTAACTATACTTGGCATTGTTCGTGCGCTCCCAGTGCCGGAGACATTATATATCCCACCACCACCAAACGCCGCAGAATTGCAGGTAATCGTGCAGTTAACTATACTTGGCATTGTTCGTGCGCTTCCAGTGCCGGAGATATTATACATCCCACCACCAACTAATGCAGTGTTTCCAACAAATATACAGCTTGTAATTGTCGGATTGGCGGTCGCGTTGTCGGTGGTGGAATGAACGTAAATCCCCCCTCCGCCTCCACCGTTAGCTGAGTTTCTAACGAAAACACATTTCTCTAACCTTGGACTTCCATCTACTATGTAAATAGCACCACCAGAACCGGTGGCTGTATTGTCCATAAACACGCAATCGGTTATCAAAGACCTATGACATTCTGAGACTCCGGCGCCATTACAAGCACGATTTCCAATAAACTTACAATTCATTAACCGTGGACTGCCCCCGCTATGGCACCATATAGCACCGCCACGGTCCGGCGCAGAGTTGTTGCTGAACGTGCAGTTTATCAATGTTGGTGCTCCATAATTAGTAATCATTCCTCCCCCACAATATTTAGCTTCATTGCCTATTATGACGCAGTTCTGAATGGTGGGATTACTGTTATAACAGTTGATTGCTCCGCCACTATTTGAGCCGTATCCTTTGGTGATTGTAAATCCATTCAAAATGGATTGTGCCCCCTCACGCCCCTCATTGTGATGGAAATAGAATCCGCAATGTGGTTCTGCTTCTGTGCCCTGGCAATCGATAATCGTTGCTGCAACAATATTCGGGTCATTCGGGTCTATACTACGCACTGTGATGGCCTTGCCAAGAAAGTCGATATCTCGATTGCCGTCGCCGGTATAGGTGCCGGGAGCGACGATGACTGTATCGCCATCGACTGCGGCATCAATCGCCGCCTGAATCGTTGAATATTGACTTGGCACGTGTCTTTCAACGGCAATAGTAATACCCGATAAACATAACCAGATAACGGTCATTGCCAGCCAGAGTTTAAGATTTGCCCCATTAGAAATAATTTTTCTAAAGGGTTGAAGGTCGAAGCCGCACCAGAGGTTTCTAACGGGGTTTACTCTCCCAGTCATTTTTAGCTCCCTCTTTTTTGTTTTTGCCACCAAGGCACGAAGACACTAAGACTATAATATATTTATTTTTTTCTTTGTGCCTTTGCGTCTTTGTGGCTAAGTCTTTTTCTCCGCAAGATTATCCCGCCTAAGGTAAGTAAAAGCAAAGTTGCCGGCTCTGGTATTGTGTAGCCGGAATCGAGCGTATCAAATGTCGCAGGGTCTATTATCTCATAGAGCTGTGAGCCCGGCTCACCAACGCCAAGCCAGTCGAAACTAACCGCAAATCCGCTAACGCTGTTGCCAATACCGATGCCAAGACCTAAAGCAAGGGCATCATAGTATCCATCATCTGCCAAAACCGGCTCGGCTTCAATAACAAGCTCATCCCAATCACTCGCAGGCGGGTTGGGCGTCTCAATGGATAAATTACCATAAAGCCCGTAATCAAACCAGATGGTAAATTCCTCGATTGCAGGCGTCAAGCTGAGATTCGTTACCTCATAGCTATACTGCCACCTGCCTGAACCAAGGTCGGTTGCCTCATACTGGATTTTTGTCATTGGAAGTGCAGAAACAGCAGAAGTAAAGAATAATACCAGCAAAACCCCCGCAAGAACTTTCCTTTTCATCACATCCTCCTTTTTCAGAGCTACGGCAAGGCCTACGCCTTGACGAGTTTAGACACGGATTCCTTCGACAAGCTCAGGACGAAGTTACACAGATTAATCCGCCATACCGAGTGGCGGATAAATCCGCCAAACAGAGCGGCGGATAAACACCGTTTATCAAAGATATTACTCCGGGAAAACCTCCTTATCTCCGCAAAAATGCCCTCCTGACATTGAGATTGTGCGTATTATACATTATGGGACGCTAAAATGCAAGAAAAATCTCTGATTTTATTAATATGTGTAGAGAAGTGTTAATCTGATAGTTTTGCCCTAATTATTTTTGCCGTGCAGCCAGTCTGCATCAGCTAATTTGTATTCGACGATTTCATTGGGGCTGAAGAACAACCTTATTTCCTGTTTAGCGGACTCAGGGCTATCTGAACCGTGAATAAGGTTGTGTCTTCCGGAACAACTAAAATCACCACGGATAGTGCCCGGCTGGGCTTCATAGCCAAAAGTAGCACCCATCATTTTGCGTGCCATATCTATAACACCCGCCGCTTCCCAGACCATTACAATTGCTGGCGCCGAAGTGGTATATTTTATCAGGCCTTCATAAAATGGTTTGCTGCGATGGATAGCATAGAGCTGGCTGGCCAGCTCTTTTGAGATTTGCATAAATTTTGCGCCAACGAGCTTAAACCCCTTTTTCTCAAATCGACTGATTATTTCGCCGGCTAAATGCCTCTGGACTGCGTCCGGCTTGATGATAATTAAAGTGCGTTCTACCATTGTCGTATTTTATGACTTTTCTGCCTGCGCAGTAATATCAATATTACCCCTGCAAAGGCGAGGGTCATCATTGACAAGAATTACATTCCTTCAGGGACGATGTAAATCTCGACGCGTCTGTTTTGCGGATTTCCTTTCTTGTTAGGCTCATTCGGCGCAATCGGCCGGTATTCACCAAAACCTCGTATGCTTACCCTTTTCGGCTCTATATTGCTTCCTGCCATTACGTCCAGTACGGATATTGCTCTGTGAGCCGACAAGTGCCAGTTGGTTGGATGTTTCTGGCGGGTATCGGGCTTTAGAATAGGAATATCATCGGTGTGGCCGGCTATTATAATATCAAATTTTTTGCCCTGTTCGGAATTCAAAATTCCACAAAGAGATTTAACAACCTGGACCGCCTCAGATGCCACTATGTCACTGCCCTTTTCAAAGAGCAAATCGCTCTTGAATTTTAATATTCCTCGGTTTGGGTCGTAGGTGACCATTTCCTGGTTCTTGGCAAAATCCTCGAGCATAGTGCTAAGCTCGACCGGCAGTGGTGCTCCTCCGTAAAGCAGCTTGTTTTGCATTGAAGCAATCAGTTCGTTCTTTTTCGCAAGGTCTTGTTCAAGTGCGGTAATTTTTTGTTGCAGGGCCTCTTGCTCTACGGAGCCTTTGTCTTTAGCAGCACCGAGTTGCCTTTGCAATTGTTCAAGTTGCAGGGTGGTAGTCTGCACCTGGCTTCTGAGATCTGCTATTTGCTTGCGTTGTGTATCGTTCTGGATTCTGAGGTTCTTTAACTCCGAGTTGCAGCCATTTAGCAGAAAAAGACAAACACACACAAGAAAAACCGTTGAAAGTTTGGTGGTTCGCATCGTTCAATCCTTTCCAAAATAACTTATGATAGATTCTCTTTGACTGTCCTTAGAATACACATGCTACTTATTTATAAGCTCTAACGGTCGACTAACTATTCTGTTTTTTGACCGCATTCACAAATAAAACCTATTTGTGTTTGTCCGTCAAGAATAAACTTGCAAAATCCAGAGTTCAAGATTGTTGCTTTTTCAACTTTTCTCAGGATTTGTTGCACAGAAGTGACAATGGTCGGTTAAGCAGCGAAAAAGTAATACTGCAAAATTTCCTGAAAAACTACAGTGTTTGACAGGATAATAAAAATTCTGAAACTATTTATCCTGTCTGCTGCTATAAAAAACACTTATACTCAAAATGATGCTGCTTCACAGCTAAATTGCAGTTTTTTCGGACGATTAAAAATGCCTTATATTGGAGGATTATACAATCCAAGATTTTAGCTGTGAAGATAGGAGGCGGCCGGAAGGGGTTTTGTAGCCGATATTAGAGGGTAACTATCCTGATTCCCGGAGGTTTTAGCAAGGCCGGTTCAGGTTTTATTTCGCCTATCTGCTACATAACAGTGTTGCAGGTTGGATATATCTTCTGGTATGATGTCTTTATAACCTTGCAGGATATTTTAGAGTGGACCTTTAATTTATACTTTATGGGGCTGTAAAAATGAATCACAAGGAACCGGTTTCGGTGGTTGTAACAATTCCGGCCTTTAACGAAGCTGCCACGGTGGCGCAGGTAATCGGGGCTATACCGAAAAATATTTTCGGAGTTCGTAATATTGATGTTGTGGTGATAGATGATGGCAGCACCGATGATACAGCCAAGGTAGCGGCTGCATCAGGGGCAAGGGTTATCAGTTTCAGTCATAACAGGGGTCTGGGAGCCGCCTTCAGGGAAGCGCTCCACAGGGCGCTTGGACTTGGTGCTGATATCATTGTTAATATCGATGGCGATGGTCAGTTTAACCCTCAAGATATCCCGAAACTAATCGAGCCGATTATCCAGGGACAAGCTGACATGGTTACCGCCAGCAGGTTCGCAGACCCTGATTTGATTCCCAGGATGCCGTGGATAAAGAAATGGGGCAATCAGGTAGGTGCCAATGTTGTGAGCAAGCTGACCGGCCAAAAGCTGCATGATGTTTCGTGTGGATTTCGAGCATACAGCCGTGACACAGCTCTGCGGGCGACATTGCTGGGAGGACATACATATACACACGAGGTTATACTTGATTTGGCTTTTCGTGGCCTGCGGATTGTTGAGTTGCCGGTGAAAGTTAGAGGAGTTCGCAAAGTTGGTAAAAGCCGGCTGACGGAAAATCTATGGAAACATTGCTGGAACAGTTTGCTCATAATTTTCAGAGCATACCGGGATTACAGGCCGACACGTGTCTTTGGCACAATCAGTATTGTATTTTTGCTGTTGGCTGTGTCTTGCGGTGTGTTTGTGATATGCCATTATCTGGCAACCGGCGCATTTTCACCGTATATTTTCGTGGCTTTTTTAGCGGGGGGTTTCGGTTTTGTCTCGCTTATCTGTTACATAACCGCCCTTTTGGCTGGGATGATAAATCGGCTGCGTATTTTGCAGGATGAGCAGCTATTTTTATTACGCAAGCGGGAATATGACACGAGGCAGGGCTCCAACCAGACATCTTTGTAAATTGCTCTTGCTCACGAACAAGCCATCCTGGAAATTACCTGCCATCGCATGAGGAGTTATCACCTCTGTGCAAACAGAAATCTCGTAAGCAAGGCCTCGATTCTCGATTTCTGTCTTCTATTTCCTGGTTTTCAGCATAATAGCGCCTATGCCGAGCAATAGAAGCGTTGCAGGCTCAGGCACCAGCGCAGAAACCTCGCTTTGCGACAGCGCATGGTCGTAAACCCGCACATCATCAATCAAGCCGTCAAAGAAAATTGGGTAATATTGTGAGTATCCTATTCTGAAACTCCTGCTTGTGGCTAATGTCCCAATCGTAGCGTCAACAACAGGAGTGGCATCAAGAACACCGTCCAGGTACAGATAGAGTTTGTCCTGTGCCGTATCTCTGACAGCGGCTACATGATGCCATTGATTGTCTCTAATAGGAGTGTTGCCTGCTGCAAATGCGCCATTGCCACTTGTGTCTTCGATACCGAAATATAGCGTAGCCACGTAGATCTTAAAGGTGTAACCTTCAAGACCGTATCCTTTGCCATCAACACGTTTTTTGTCCACAATTATTGTGTCAACCGGCGTGTCTATATTGCTATTTACCCAGGCTGCGATTGAGAAGCTGCTGCTGTCGCCAAAATCGAGGTTGTCTTTGTCTCCGGCATCGACATAGTCATTCACGCCATCGAAGCTTAAGGCGCCGCTGACCTTGCCTGTGGTCCACTGAGCACCAGAGACAGTGCCGGGATTGCCGTCGGCCGAATCGCTCGCTATATTGCCTGCGGTCTCATCCAGCTTCCAGTGTGAGATAAGGCCTGCATTTGTGGTGGCTGTCAAGACCATCATTACCAAAACAGTAAAAATCAACTTTTTCATTTTCATCTCTCCTACAAACTCTTTTCTTAAAATATTTTCGGCATAACAGAACGCCTGTTATGCTTTTTTGAAAGGCCCTGCGCCTTTTCTTTCCGGGATAGGGGAGATCTCCTCCACACCAGTTGTGTTATAAAGAGAAATTCTGCGAAGAGAATAACATCACTCCTACCTCCTCTTTTTCTCACGAATAAATTCATTATAGTTTGCCTGCCAGTTTTTGTCAACAGAAAAATCTGTCCAAGACTTGTCTGAAATGGTTATGTAAAATGGTTGACCGATTACCTAAAGCCGACAGGAAACTCTATCACATCAGTTGTTTTTCAGCTATTTTTTTGCAGCTTTGATGACCAGAAAGAGAGTGAAGGGAAAAACGAGCCGTCTGAGTACTCGGAGATTGAAATACTGTCTCATTGCCTTCTGGATGTCATAAATGTTTCGGAGGTGATAATGTCCTGAATAACCGGTGGTTGCACGGCCTATTTTATACAAGGCATTCTCCGTCGGCCCGGAAACCAAAAGGATACCGGAGCTTTTTAATCCTGATTTGAGCCGGTACAGTACTTCGTCGAGGTCTTTCACATGTTCGAGGACATCCAAGGCCAGGATAAGGTCAAAAGAATTGTCCGGCGGGGAAAGATTTTCAAGTGAGGGTAATATGCTGATATTTTGCTTAGTTACCCAACCACATTGCTTCATTTTATTGAGGTGTTCCTTAGCAACTTGGGGTGCAATATCAACACCGATTACCTCTTGAAATTTTTGAGACAGGATCGGAAGCATAATCCCACTGCCACAGCCGAAATCGAGGCACTTTTTTCCATTCGCGTGTAGAATTTCACTCAGGCAAACCTGCAACCGCTTCCAAAATAACCATCGTGCTAATGGATTTGGGTTTAAATATGCTGGTATGCCTTGTTCATCAAGTGAGCCGGATGGATGACTGTTATGGATAGCCCGCAATGAGTTTAGCGAATCGCATACAAATTTCTTCCAGAAGCTGCCTTTGTTCAATTTGAGCAATGCATCAGCCATATTATAACTTCATACGTTCGTATTTGAGATATCCAATCATTTTTGCACGTTCTTGTCAATAAAAACTTCGACATTTACGCAGGAGCCGGGAAATGACGTGAAGAATTGCCTTGTTACCGAGAGAGTGCGGAGTTGGGTATCATTATTGTTTCCAAGCGATAAACATATGATTGAGAAACCACTGTGTGACAAAGTACTTCTTTTTGATGTTTACAAATCCTGCTTTAATTAACCTTTCCCTGATTTCTCTATCAAGGAGATAATATTGTTCACCTTCGTGCATGCCTCTTTCACCGTCCATGTCGAATCTGGTTCCCAGAAACCTGTCGTACAACCATACCAACTTGTGAGCAATTGTCTCCGCTACGGGATTGCCCATGGTTACAATGATATTGCCGTCTTTTTTCAGGCAGCGAAAGGCTTCAGCAAGTTCAATATCTCTCATAGCTTGGGGGATATGGTTGAGGTTGGCGATGAACGTAATCGAATCGAATGATTGATTGTCAAAAGGCAGATGTGACATATCATCAACAATATGCTCCGGAGTAAGTCCTTCGTATTGATAGACGTCTATACCCCTTCCGTTTCCGTCAAGGAACTCTATAATAAATCTATTGTGCTTGCCGCAGCCCATATCAAGACAGTACCCATGCACCTGTTGTGATACGTAGAAGAACCGTTCTGAGGCCAATGAAGAAAGACCCCAACGGTCTTTTTCTATCAGGACAATCGCCCGGATGGGAAATAATATGAAATCAACGATTTTTCTAAAACTGTTTCGCTTTGCGACCTTATCATTGACCATATTTGCTCATCACATAAATGGGTTTCAATATGCCAGATCAATTCGATTTCGAATTTGGGCGTCGCAGAAGAACTGTTGGTATTTTCTTAAATATCTGTCTGACGTCGAACAGAAGGAATATATCAGCGGCTACCAGCAGGGGGACAGTTACGGTAACATATCTAAATTCCGCATATACAAAGACAGCGTGTATCGCTGAATACAGCAGAAACAAAACGGCACAAATTACGCCAAGCGAAATGTCTGGCTGAAACTCCTGTTTTTTATATCTGAAGGCGACTATTCGAATTGCAAGCAGAACAAAGAGAAATGAAACAGAAAAGGCGTGAAAGACGGTTAAAGGCTCTTTCCAGCTAAATGAGCCTGAATGGATACCCATAAACTGTCTAAACCGCCACCACCAGCCAGCCAGTGCCCGAAGGGGATATTTCTTCCAGTAACTGAGCACTTCGTTCATCATAATTTTGTGTCTCTGCTGCCACGTTATGGAGGGATTGTCTGTGGTGATGTTGTAGACCTTGTAAAACTCTTTGGAATGTTCCGCCCTGGTGGGAAACGGACCTACAGGTGGTTCGTATATGTTGTTGGCAGCATACAGCGCATACGCGCCATAGGTGCCCGTAACTAATCGCGAATCTTTATATCGGAAATACGAGTAAGCATAAGCCGCCAGGAGAAGACACTCGGTAGCAGCCAAGAGGATAAGCCAGGCCTTTACGGCCGGCAGTAAAGCGGAGCGTTTTCGAAGATGGTAATACAGAGCGATGCCGCCAAAAAGAATAAAACAGATGTGCGTTGGGAACAGATACAAGGGCCTGATGAGCAGATGTATCGCCAGAGCGGTCCCTGCGATGACGGCCCAGATGGTTTTAAAGTTGGTTTTGTACAGAAGGGCCAGACTTAGAATTAAGAACGCATTTGTAACAACTATCGAGGCCTCGACATTTGCGGAAAGCCATCTGATATATGCGAAGAAACTTCCATACAGCCACAGGAAGATGATGACGAATATATTACTTGCGGTGTAGGTTCGCACGGCAAAGGCCAAAAGGACAAATGAGCTCAGAAACAAAAGCCAGGAGAATGTAGCCGGTGAAAGTCCCAGTTTTATGCACAGAACCGCCAACAGGAAGGGATGTCCTATGGGTGGCATTATCTGGTCATTTCTCAGTGTGTCAAAATAGCCTGTTCCGTCAACAATGTTCTGTGCCAGAGAGTAATAGAGTTTGGCATCAGGGTTTAAGTGCTGGAGTTGAAAATCGGCAGGCCAATCCCGCTTAAAATTCAGTGTGATGTGTGTGCCGAAAAGCAGGAACGCGATAAGGATAATAAAAAAGGCAACAAGATTGCGGTTAATGAGTCGCCCAAAACCCATATCCCGCGTAGATAAATGCATCGGTTTACCGCGAGGTTTTTGCGGTTTTCTTTTTGTAAATTTTGGTCGCGTTCGTTGTTTCATTACTGATATTCTTAGTGCAGCTTATGAACCTTCAAATGTTTGTGAACGGGATTGTCGGGTATGTTTGACATATCGAAACTCAGAAAGCCCAGCAGAAGCTGAAAGCCAAGAATAATCGGTAGTGCCGAAATCATAACCGTTCCTGAAGTGGTAACAACACCCTTATAGGCATTGGTAATCCACATAGTCAAGCCGAATATCACCCCGAACAGGAAAAGCACACAGCCTAATAAGAAGTCAAGGGAGGCAATGGAGAAATTACGGAGGAAATAGTTGTAAACAAGCCGGGTGAAGAAATTACGAATGTGCAGAATCGGAAATAGGCCAAATGCTTTCCAGGGGTTCAGATTGCTTTTCTCATCTGCATAGACGGCATCCATCGGCACCTCGAAGACAACGGCACGCAGAAGATTCAACTGGAACAAGATGTCGGATTCAAAAAAGAATCGCCGATGGATTTTTTCCAGCGGCAGCTGGCGGACTATGGCAGAATGGATTGCTGTAAAGCCATTGGTCGGGTCAAAGATGTTCCAGTAACCTGTTGAGATTTTGCTTAAGAAGGATACTCCCGCATTACCTATTACACGCGGCCACGGCATCGATTTTACGCTCCTGAGATGGTAGAAGCGGTTGCCCTTGACGTAGTCGGCCTTGCCGTCTATGATTGGGGCGACAAGGTGAGGGATAAAAGCTGGGTCCATCTGCCCATCGCCGTCGAGCTTGACGATTATGTCCGCCCCCTGCTCAATTGCAGCTTTGTATCCTGCCATAACGGCGGCACCGACACCCTGGTTGGTGCTATGGGTGATGATGCGCAGTCGCGTTTCGTTTGGCAGCTCCTGCTTGGCCTTGGCGGCGCTGTTTTCGGGACAGGCGTCGTCGATACAGTAAATCAATGACACTTCCGGGCCGATTCCCTGCAAAACCATCTTCAGGTAGCGGCTGACTTTATAGCAGGGAATGACGACCGCTATCTTTGATTCCTGGCTGGTTTTCATAAGTCTTTTCTCCCGAGATTTCGTGATTCATACAACGACACAAGCCAGATTATACCTGTTGTCTTCACAGAGGGCAACCCACTACACAAATGGCGGGTAAATTTGTGTTTTTTCAAATGTTGGTTGCCGGCTGGTAAAATTATCGTTACTATGGGTAATCCAATCGCAGAAATACTGGTACATAAAGTTGTGTGGTTTAGCGACCGATTCTTAGGCACCAACGTTGATATGGATTCTGAACGAGGGATGAAAGAAGAAGAAAGCTACAGTCTTTCCGATGGAGAGATAATAGAACGACTTACCATCGCTGGTTTCAAATCAATCAAGAAGAAATACTTCTGGACGCAGTGGTTTTTGAACCATATGTTTGTCGGGCACAAGACCGCAGCAGCATGATGAATCTAATTTTGTAATTCCTTCTCCAGACAATCGACAATTAACTTTGATGGATTGAGCTGTTCCTTTTCATTCCCGCTATTAAACTGCTTGTAATTTTCAATGAAAAAGTCGATTCGGTCTGGTTCAAACTTTGTGAGGTAAACATTTGGATGATATTGGCGTTCTGTCTCAGAACGCATCAGCATACAGGGAACATTCAAAAACCAGCTTTCTTCCTGCGGACCTCCTCCATCTGTAATTATAAATTCCGACATTTTGATTGTTTTAACGAATGAAAAATAATCCCATAGCCCGCACAAATGAATCTTCGTGTTATTTTCGAGAGCTTTCAAAAGATTAAATTTTATCAGTTGCTTGCGTGTTGGCTCATGCAGTCCCCATACTATCTCAAATCGTTTTGAAATCTTTTCAATTGCGTCCACCACGATTTTCATCCGGTGTTTTGATTGAATCGTCTCAAAGCGATGAATGGAAACCAAAACATAAGTGTCGGGAACGTCAATTTTGATATTCTCCTGTGAAGCTGCTATTCGGACGGCATCCATGACAGTATTGCACCCAACATTTATGATTTTCCCCTTAATCTTTTCATTTAGAAGGTTTTGCCGTGAGACCTCTGAGGAAGCAAAGGCATAGTCTGCAAATCTATCGACGATAATTCGGATTATTTCTTCAGGGAAAGGCTTAAATAAATTGTGCGTTCTTTCCCCTGCTTCTACATGTCCAACTTTTAACCTGGCAACTTTACCCATAATCAGGCCTTGCAGGGTGGAAATAGTATCTCCATGAACAAGGCATACTCCCTTGGAATCGTTAAAAATCCTTTTGCTCTGAAATATCGATTTCAAGATAATTTTTACGTTCCATATCAATGCCTGAAAAATTCCTGCAATATTTTTGTCTTTCCCGCTTAAATAGATATCCGGCTCTCGTAAGCCGAAGGTTTTTCTTAAGTCCCTCGTAATAAGTGGGTGCTGCCCCGTGTCAATGAAATTGTATGACAGGTCTCGTCTCTCTAATTCCCGTATTACAGGGAACATTTTTATCAATTGAGCCTTAGTTCCTACAACGATATGAACCTTCGCTGGACTATTTTGCATCATCTTTTCCCTTTTTGCACATCTCCTGTGCTTTTAGGGCGATTTCTAATGCTGCCAGCCCTTCTTCGCCGCTTACTAATGGTTTACCACCGTCTTGCACACATTTGACGAAATGTTCGATTTCCAGTTTAAGAGGCTCCTGTTTTTGTACTTCGGCTTCAATTGTCACCGGTTTTCCAAACTTCACAACGAAGTCTCCATAATCGTCAAAGGTAGTATCTATTTTTGTCTGATACATCGTAAGTCTTTGGCTTATATAATCCAGCTCTGCGTACCCTTTAGTACCTGTCACATTTAGAATCCTAACCTTTACAGGCGTTATCCAATTAACCTGGATGAATACGTTTGCCTTTCCATATTGCAAAAAGATGTGTGCATAGTCTTCTCGATTGTTAATCAATGCGCGTCCGCCGGATGCAAATAAGTTGTCTGGCTGGCTGTCTAATAGATAATTGCAAATATCTATGTCGTGAACGCCCAGGTCAACTATCACACTCGCATCTTTGATACGCGGAGGTGCTATTCCCACCCGCCGAGTTATTATAGATATAATTTCGCCTAATTGCCCTTGCGAAACTATTTCCTTCAGTTT
>Ga0299912_10000576_pt1 | contig 30992 bp, 24 predicted proteins | sample RVTome_2_FD_207667 | JGI IMG/M metagenome (GOLD analysis project Ga0299912, IMG submission 207667) | Soil microbial communities from uranium-contaminated site in the Upper Colorado River Basin, Wyoming, United States - RVT95D214 (version 2) ... | reverse complement strand
TCAGCTGACGGGCCGCGGGCTTAGGATCGTAAGCGCCGCTCAGGGAGTCGAAAGGCAGGAGACCGGAAACGAAATACTCGTCGACCTCGACGATGAGGCCGGCCTTTACGATGTCGACGACCATCCCCCGGAACTCGTCGCCCAACCGGTCCTTGAGCAAACGGAAGATGCGCCACTCGACGAGAGACTGTTCGGCCTCGGCGGCGTTCCGTTCCCTCTCGGAGGACTTCCCGGCGATCGCGTCGAGGGGAAGCCGGCTCGCGCCCTCTCGGGCGAGGAGGCCTTTGAGCAGGCGGTGGACGATGAGGTCGGGATAGCGCCGGATGGGCGAGGTGAAATGGGTATAGTCGGCCTTGGCCAGACCGTAGTGGCCGACGTTTTTGGTCGCGTAGACGGCGAGTTTCATGGCTCGCAGGACCTGCAGGCCGACGAACTTCTCCCCCGCGGAGCCCCGGGCCCTTTCGAGGACGCGCTGGAGGTCCTTGGAGCGGACCTTGGCCGGCTCCGGAAGGGTCAAGCCAAAATGGAGGATGAGGTCGCGCAATTTTTCCAGGTCGGAGACCGCCGGAGGAGGGTGGACGCGGTAAATGGACGGGATCTTCCTGTCCGAAAAAGCAGCGGCCACGGCGACGTTGGCGGCGACCATGAACTCCTCGATGAGGCGGTGAGCCTCGTTCCGCTCGGCGGCCGCGACCGCCAGGAGCTTGCCTTCCTCGTAGACGAGCTCGGGCTCGACGAGGTCGAAGTCGAGGCTCCCTTCGGCCAGGCGGCGTTCGCGCAGGGCCCGGCCCAGCTCCCGCATCAGCAGGAGGTCGGGGACGACGTCGGCGTAGGCCTTCGTTTCTCCGGCGTCACCCTCGAAGATCTTGAACACCGACGTGTAGGTCATCCGGTGGGCCGTGCGGATGATGGAGGGGGCGAACTCGGTCTTGCGGACCCGGCCGTCCTCGGCGATGTCCATCAGGGCCGAAACGGTCAGCCTCGGCTGCCGGGGCCGCAGGCTGCAGAGATCGTTGGAGAGTATTTCGGGGAGCATCGGCAGGGTCAGGTCGGGGAAATAGACGCTCGTCCCCCGTTCGCAGGCCTCGCGGTCGAGCGGACTGTCGGGCCTGACGTAGTGGGAGACGTCGGCGATGTGGACGCCCAGGCGCCAGCCTCCGGCGGGGAGCCGCCGGACGCTGACGGCGTCGTCGAAGTCTTGGGCCTTCTCGCCGTCGATGGTCACGGACGACCAGTCCCGAAAATCCCGGCGCCCCTCGAGCGCGGCGGCGGGGACGGCGGCCGGGATGGCCGCGGCTTCCCGCGCGGCGTCCTCGGCGAATTCGGACCGGAGCCCGTAGCGACGGACGACCACCTGGGCGTCGACCCCCGGGTCCTCGGGCTTGCCGAAAACCCGCGTGACGGCCAGGGTCGCCCTGTCGGCCTCGACGATCATCCCCGGGGAGGGTTGGAGCCGGCCGCGCGACTTGAGCGGGACGTCGTCCTGCGAAAGGGAGTCGAACGGCTGGAGGAAGGGAGCGCCGCCCCGCTCGCGGTAGATCCCCAGAAGCACGGTCCGGCCCTTCCTGAGGATGCGCTCGATCCGTCCTTCGGGCTTGCCGAACTTGCCCCGCTCGTTGACGACGACGGTCACCTCGTCCCCCGGCATGGCGCCCAGGGCGTGCCGGGCGGGGACGAAGATGTCCTCGCCGCCGCCCTCCGGCGTGACGAAGCCGAAACCGGGACGGGCGGTGACGAATCGGCCGCGGACAAGCCCGGTCTTTTCGGCGAGCAGGAAACGGCCGCGGAGGGAACGGACCTCGCCCCGGGCTTTGAGCTTGCGGATTTCCTCGAGGAGCTTGGCCCGGTCCCGACGCTTGACGCCGAGCTCAGCCAGGATCTTGTCGAAAGGCAGGCCCTCCTTGTGCTTCTTGAGGAGGGCGAGGACCTTGACGGAGGCCATGGAGCATTCTCTCAGTAATAAAAAAGGGAGACGTGGGGGATCCTGCGGCCGTCCCTCGAAGCCTTGACAACCTTCCTGCGGACCAGGTCGTCGAGGCCTTCGGGCCGCCGGCCGCGGAACTTCTTCCGGACCTCGGCTGCGGCCGCCTCCTTTTCCGCGGCCGTCGCCCGGGCCCAAAGGATATCCTCGACTTCGGCGTCCAGCCGCTCGAGGGCCGCCTCGTCGGGTTTCACCGCGGCCAGCGCGTCCAGGGCCGCTTGGAGCAGAGGGGCGAGCTCCTTATCTTCGGGCGGGAGGGCGCGGAGCCCTTTTTCGACTTCCCGGCGGGCCCTGTCCTTTTTCCCGGTCCGCGGCTCGGCGGCCTTTACCCGGCCGGCGGTCCGGTCTTTGTGCTGGGCGAAGGACGCGTCGACCTGCCTCTCGCAAAAGGAAAGGGAGACGCCCTTCGTCCCCCGACGCCGCGTCCTGAGACCGTCGAAGGTCCGGCCGATGCCCTCGAGCACGACGCGCACGGGGATCCTTTTCGCCTCCCACGCGGCGATCGTCGACTGGTCCTTGGGCGACAGGAAGAACGGCCCGCCGCGGCGCTCGAGGAAGGCCCGGGCGATCGTCTGGTAATAGCCGCTCTGGCCCTTGTCTTCGGTGGTCATGGTCGTCCGGCCTGCGCGCGGCCTAGGCCCGGGCGGCACGGTTTCTCGCGTGGATGATCCGCAGGCCCTCGAGCACGAGATCCGGCTCGTAGGCCTCGATCGCCGGAAGCTCGGCCGCGACCCGGCTGCCGAAACCGCCGGTGGCGATGACCCGGACGTTCTTGCCGAGCTCCTTGCGGACCTCCTCGATCGTATTCGTGACCAGGCCGATGTAGCCGAAGTAGAGCCCGGACTGCATGCTGGACACGGTGGTGCGGCCTATGGCCCGCTTCGGTTTCCGGATTTCGATGCGGGGCAGTCTGGCCGTTTTGAGATAGAGGGCCTCGGCGGCGATCTGGATGCCCGGGGCGATGGCCCCGCCCAGGTATTCGCCCTTAGCCGAGACGGCGTCGAACGTTGTCGCCGTGCCGAAATCGACGACGATGGCCGGACCGCCGTACTTTTCGAAGGCGGCGACCGAGGCCGCGATCCGGTCCGCCCCGACCTCGAGGGGATTCTCGTAGAGGATGGGCATGCCCGTCTTGAGGCCCGGGCCGACGACGCTGGCCGCCGTGCCGAAGTAATCCCGGCACATCTCCTCGACGACAGGGGTCAGGGGAGGGACGACGCTGGAGATGATGGCGCTGGAGATCTTCCCGGTCTGGAGCCCGGCGACCTGCATCAGGTTGAGCAGGATGGCCCCGTACTCGTCGCCCGTCTTGTCGCTGTCCGTCTTGACCTTCCAGCTCTTGACGAGCTTCTTGCCGCGGAAGAGCCCGATGGCGATCGTCGTGTTCCCGACATCGAAAGCTAAAAGCATCGCACGTCTCCTAGTTACGCCCCGTCGAGGCCCAAGACGGATTCGAGGACGACCGTCCCGCCCGCGCCGGCGCGTTCGACTACGAGCCGGCCCTCCGCGTCGAGACCCCGGCAGGTCCCCATGAACGTCCCGGCGGCCGTCACGACGCGGATGGACGCGCCCGGAGGAAAGGCCAGCCTCTCTTCGAACGCCCTGACGACCGGCTTCTTCGCTCCCCGGGTGAGGGCATTATACCAGCAGTCGAGAGCCCGGCAAAGGCCGGCGAAAAGGGACTCGTTCGTCGCCGCTCCGCCGCCGGCGAGCCGAAGGGACGTCGCGGAAGAGCGCAAGTCCGCGGGGAAATCCATGAGCCCGTGGCCGACGTTGACGCCGACGCCGACGACGGCGAAGTCCCCGCCCGCTGCGCCGGTGACGCTCTCGGACAGGATGCCGCCGAGCTTTTTCCCGCCGTGGACGAGATCGTTCGGCCACTTGAGCCGGACCTCGATCCCGGCCGCGGCCAGGATGGCGTCCGATGCGGCCAGTCCTGCGGCCAGAGGCAGCAGGTGAAGGAACGGCACGGGTCCGCCGCCGGAAGCGCGGAGGATGAACGAAGCGTAGAGTCCCAGGCCGGGGGGCGAATGCCAGGTCCTCCCTTTCGTCCCCCGGCCCCGGGTCTGTTCCCCGGCGACGACGGCCGTCCCGTGCGCCGCTCCGTCGAGGGCCAGAGCGCGGGCCGCGTCGTTCGTCGAGGAGACGCTCTCCAGGCGATGGACGATAGTTCCGACGGGCATGGGTCCCCGCCCCCTCCGCGTCAAGATGAGACGGAGAGCTTGGCCAGGTTCTGGCCGAGCTTCTCCCGCCTGGCCCGGAGCCCCTCGAGCCGGGCCCGGTTTTCCGCGACCACAGCCGTGGGCGCCTTGGCCGCGAAGTCGGCGTTCTCGAGCTTCCGTTCGATCTTCGCGGCTTCCGCGTCAACCTTGGCCAGCTCCTTCCGGAGCCGTTCCCTTTCCTGACCGAGGTCGGCGGGTTTCTCCAGGACGATCCCGATCTCGAAGGGGCCGGCGACACCCTTGAGGAGGCTCTTCCCTTCCGGCAACGCGGCGGCGAATTCGAGGCTCGAGAGCCCGGCCAAAGCCCGGATGGACGCCGCCTGGGCCTCGAGGGCGGCCGTCTCTTCACGGCCGGCCGCCTTGACGATGAGGCGGAGCTTATCTTTGGGCGCGATGCGGTTCTCAGCCCGGACCGTCCGTGTCTCGACGATGACCGCCTGGACGAGGGCCATGACCCGCCCCGCATCCTCGTCCTGCCGGCCCGTTTCGGGGACCGGGAAGGGCGCGACAGTGATCGATCTTCCCGCCCCGGGCAGGTGTTGCCAGATCTCCTCGGTGATGAAGGGCATGAAGGGATGGAGGAGCCGCAGGATGCGGTCGAGGGCGTCGGCCAGGACGGCTTCGGTCGTCGTGTTGCCTTGGCGCAGGCCGACCTTGGCGAATTCGATGTACCAGTCGCAGAACTCGTGCCAGACGAAGTGGTAGACGAGGTCGGCCGCTTCATAGAACTTGTACTGCTCGAGGCTCGCTCCGATCTCGGCCGTGACGGCGTCGAGCCGGCTGCGGATCCAGCGGTCGGCGAGCGACAGGTCGGCCTCCCGGACCTCGGCCCGGTCCGCTTTGATGTTCATCAGAACGAAGCGCGAGGCGTTCCAGATCTTGTTGACGAAAGCCTGGTAGCCGGCCATGCGGTCCTCGGACAAGGCCAGGTCCATACCGGGCACGGCCAGCGCGGCCAGGGTGAAGCGCAGGGCGTCCGTGCCGTACTTGGCGATCATCTCCAGCGGGTCGATGATGTTGCCCTCGGACTTGCTCATCTTGCGCCGCTTGAGATCCCGGACCAGGCCGTTGATGAAGACCTGGCGGAAGGGGATCTCCCCTCGGAACTTGAGGCCCATCATGATCATACGGGCGACCCAGAAGAAGATGATGTCGAAGCCGGTGGACATGAGGTCCGTCGGGTAGAAGGTCTTGAGGTCTTCCGTTTCATCGGGCCAGCCGAGCGTCCCGAAGGGCCAAAGAGCCGAAGAGAACCAAGTATCGAGGACGTCCTCGTCCTGGTCGAGCGGACCGCCGCATTTCTCGCACTTCTCCGGCGCCTCCATGGCCACCATGATGTGCTCGCAGTCCCGGCAGTGCCAAGCCGGGATGCGGTGGCCCCACCAGAGCTGGCGGGAGATGCACCAATCGTGGATGTTGTACATCCACTCGAAATATGTCTTGGCCCAGTTGGACGGGACGAACTCGATCGAACCGTCCTCGACGACGCGGATGGCCTCGTCGGCCAGCGGCTTGATGCGGACGAACCACTGCCAGGAGAGGTGGGGTTCGATGACGTTCTTGCAGCGGTAACAGTGGCCGACGGCGTGGTCGTGGTCCTCGATCTTGACGAGAAGGTTCTGCTCGCGGAGCTTCTCGACGACCTTGGCCCGGCAGGCGAAGCGGTCGAGGCCGGCGAACTCCGGGCCGGCCGCCTCAGTCATTTTCCCTGCGCCGTCGATGACGATGACCTGCTCCAGCCCGTGTTTTTTCCCGAGCTCGAAGTCGACGGGGTCGTGCGCCGGGGTCACCTTGACCGCGCCCGTGCCGAAGTCGCGCTCGACGCGCTCGTCGGTGATGACCGGGATGGGGCGGTTCCGGAGCGGCAGGATGACGCGCTGACCGTGGAGGTGCCTGTAGCGCTCGTCATCGGGATGGACGGCCAGGGCCGTGTCCCCGAGCATGGTCTCCGGCCGCGTCGTGGCCACGACCACGGACTCCTCCGACCCTTCGACCGCGTAGCGGATGTGCCAGAGCTTGCCGCGCAGGTCCTTGTGCTCGATTTCGATATCGGAAAGGACGGTCCGGCAGTGCGGACAGCGGTTGACGAGGAAGTAATCGCGGTAGATCAGACCCTCGTCATAGAGTGAAACGAAGACCTGGTTCACGGCCCGGCTGAAGTCCGGGTCCATGGTGAACCGTTCCCGGGACCAGTCGAGCGAGGCGCCGAGCTTCTTGAGCTGGCCGGTGATGACCCCGCTGTATTTTGTCTTCCAGTCCCAGGCGATGCGCAGGAACTCCTCACGGCCGATCTTCTCCCGGGTCAGGCCTTTCTCGGCCAGGCTCTTTTCGATGACGTTGTGGACGGCGATCGAGGCGTGGTCGGTCCCCGGCAGCCAGAGGCAATTGTAGCCCTGCATCCTCTTCCAGCGGGTGATGATGTCGGGCAGGGTGAAGCAGAGGGCGTGCCCCATGTGCAGGATGCCGGTGACGTTGGCCGGCGGCAGGACCATGGAGAACTTCGGCTTCGGCGACTTCGGGTCGGCGGTGAAGAGGCCTTCGTCCAGCCAGAATTTCCCCCACTTCTCCTCGACGGGTTTGGGGTCGTAGGCTTTCGCCAGCTCATCTTTGCCGTTCATCTCGTCACTCTTTGGGACCGAATCCTTTGCCTTCTCCCGACATCCATTCCTTGAGGTCCGCGACGACGCGCGCCCGGACCCGTTTCTCGACCTCCCGCTCCATGCCGGCGATCTCCTCGCGGACGAGGTCCTTGAGCTGCGGACCGGGGACGGCCGCCGGCCGGGCCGGGCCTGGCCCGGCGGGCGCGGGCGCTTTTTCGGCGACTCCCACTCCGGACCAGATGGGCTCCTCGGGCAGCGACGACGGCCCCGTCTTCCGGGCGATGAGCTCCCGGACGACGGCGGCCAGCCTCTCGGAATCAAAGGGCTTCTGGACGACCTCGTCGTAGTCTGAGGACGCGTTCCTGTCGGTTTCCATGGACTCGAAGGTCCCCTTCAGGCCGATGAGCGGGACCGTGGCCAGCTCCTTCCGGCTCCTCAGGTTCCGGCCGACCTCATAGCCGTCCCGGCCGGGAAGGGACAAGCTGACGAGGAGCGCGTCGGGCCGGAGGTCCGCGACCGACTCGAGGAGCGAAGCCCCGTCCTCGAACACGGTGACCCGGAACTCCGGCTCGGCGAAGACGAGCTGAGCCGTCTTCTGCACCGAAGGGCTCGGGTCGGCCACGATGATCCTATAGGGCACGTTGATCCTCAAAAAATCATGAAAATAGTCAGCTTAATCTACCCGTTTTAGGCTTGGCTGTCAATTTGCGAACGGCGGTTCAATAATCGACCGATACCGATTTCTCGCCGAGCAGGGCTTCGACCTTCTTGAGGAGCTCCTCCGACGGCGTCACTTTCTGGACCTCGGCGCTCTGGGCCACGAGGCGGTAGGAGTGGGGCGTTTCGAGCTCGAAGCATATGGGGCATTTCCCCTCGTGGGCGTCCAGGATGGTCTTGAGCTCGGAGAGCGTCGCCTCCTCGAGGCCAGGCAGGAAGATGCGGACGACGACGCGCTTGGCCTGCTTCTCGAAGGCCTCCGCGAGCGGCATGGCCTGGCTCAGGCTGATGCGGCGATTGTCCTCCTCGCCCATGTACTTGCCCTTGACCCAGACGAGCTGGCCTTCCCGGAGGTAGGTGCCGTGCTTGGCGAAGCATTCGGGAAAGGCCACGACCTCGATCTTGCCGGTCAGGTCTTCGAGGACGAACGTGGCCATGCGCTCGTCCTTTTTCGTCTTGAGCGGCTTAAGGGAGCTGATAATGCCGGCCAGGCGGACGTCCTTGTCGAAGTCCCGTTCGGAGTCGAGCTCGCTGAGCAGGTGGGAGACGAGCTTGCGGACGCGGTCCTTGTGCTGGGCCAGGGGATGGCCGGTGATGTAGAGGCCGAGGGCGTCCATCTCGTAGGACAGGACGTGCGATTCATCCCACTCCCGCATCTCCCGGACCTCCTGGGGCATTGAGGGCGGTTCGGCGCCGCCCGCGCCGAAGAGGGAGGTCTGGCGGGCGGCCTGGGTTCTCTGGACCTCGTGGCCGAAGTCGATCATCCGGTCGAGCATGTGGTAGCACTGCGACCGCCTCCAGCCCAGGGAGTCGAAGGCGCCGGCCTTGATCAGACTTTCCACGGCCTTGCGGTTGAGGACCTTGGTGTCATGCTCGAGGAAGAGGTCGAACGGCGACTTGAAGCCGCCGGCCTTCTTCCGGGCCGCGACAAGCTCCTCGACGGCCGCCTGCCCGATGCCCTTGACCGCGGCCAGGCCGAAGCGGATGTCCCCGCCCTCGACCGTGAAGCGGAACTCGCTTTTGTTGATGTCGGGGGGCAGGACCTGGATGCCCATCTCGTGGCACTCGCCGATATACTTGACGACTTGGGGCGTCGCCCCGCGCTCGGCTTCCGAGGTCAGCAGGGCGGCCAGGAAGTGGACCGGGTAATGGGCCTTGAGGTAGGCCGTCTGGTAGGCCAGGAAGGCGTAGGCGGCGCTGTGCGACTTGTTGAAGCCGTATTCGGCGAACTCCTTGATCTGCTCGAAGATCTTGTCGGCCTTGGACGCGCTGATGCCCTTCTTCTTGGCGCCCTGGACGAACTTCTGCTTCTGCGCTTTCATCGTCTCCTTGTCCTTCTTGCCCATGGCCTTGCGCAGGATGTCGGCCCCGGCCAGGGTGAACCCGGCCAGGTCGGTGGCGATGCGCATGACCTGTTCCTGGTAGACGATGATGCCCCGCGTCTCCTTGAGGATGGGTTCGAGCTCGGGGAGTTCGTAGGCGATCCGCTCGGGGTGGTTGCGGCGGTGGATGAACTCGTCGGTCATGCCGCTCTTGAGCGGGCCCGGCCGGTACAGGGCATTGAGAGCGATGAGGTCGCGGAATTCTTCGGGGCGGAAGCGGCGCAGGAGGTCCTTCATGCCCGGGCTCTCGAACTGGAAGACGCCGTCCGTGTTCCCGGCCTTGAAGACGTCGAAGGTCGGGCCGTCGGCGAGGGGCAGCGCGTTGATGTCGATGACGAGGCCTGTCTCCTTGCGGATGAGCTCTCGGGTGTCGTCGATGACGGTCAGGTTCCGCAGGCCGAGGAGGTCCATCTTGAGCAGGCCGAGGGCCTCGACATCGCCCATGGGGAACTGGGTCGTGATCTCCCCCTTGACCGACTGGTAGAGGGGCAGGAATTCGACGAGGGGCTTGGGCGTGATGACGATGCCCGCGGCGTGTATGGAGGGGTGGCGGACCTGACCCTCGATCTTCTGGGCGATGGCCAGGAGCTGGGCGATCTTGGAATTCCGGTCCCGGAGGGCGCTCAGCTCGGGGACGCTCTTCAGTGCGTCGGCGATCGTCGCGTCCGGCACGAACGGGATCATCTTGGCGATCCGGTCGACCTCGGGCAGCGGCACCTCGAGGACGCGGCCGACGTCGCGGATGGCGCCCCGGGCGGCCATGGTCCCAAAGGTGATGATCTGGCAGACGTTCTCCTGGCCGTACTTCTTCGTCACGTATTCGATCATCTCCTGGCGGCGGCGGCCGCAGAAGTCCATGTCGATGTCGGGCAAACTGATCCTCTCCGGATTGAGGAAGCGCTCGAAGAGCAGGTCGTACTCGAGCGGATCGATCTCGGTGATCTCGAGGGCGTAGGCGAGGAGGCTGCCGGCCGCCGAGCCCCGGCCCGGCCCGACAGGGATGCCCTTCTCCCGGGCGGCCTTGAGCAGGTCCCAGACGATGAGGAAGTAGCCCTCGAAGCCCATGTGCTTGATGAGCTTGATCTCCCGCTTCATCCGGTCCTCGTATTCGCCCATGGGATGCGAAACGCCGCCGTTTCCGCCCTCGGCCTGCCGCCTGGCCATGCGCGCCCGGAAGCCCTCCCAGGCGACCTCCTCGAAGTACGCGCTGAGGGTCTTGCCGGCGGGCGGCGCGAACAGGGGCAGGTTGTAGGATTTCGTCGGGAAATCGAAGCCGCACCGGGCGGCGATGCGGCCGGTGTTCTGGATGGCGTCGGGCGTATCGCGGAAAAGCTCGGCCATCTCGGCCGCGGACTTGAAGTAGAACTGGTCCGTGCTGAATTTAAGCCGGTCCGGGTCGGAGATCTTCCGGTTCGTCTGGATGCAGACGAGGACGTCCTGGCTCTCGGCGTCCTCGCGGCGGGCGAAATGGATGTCGTTCGTGGCCACGAGGGGCAGGTCGAGCTTGCGGGCGATGGCGATGAGCTGGGGATTGACCGCTTTCTGCTCGGCGAGCCCGTGGTCCTGGAGCTCGACGTAGAAGTCGCCGGCCGCGAACGTGGCCGCGTAGGCCCGGGCGGCGTCCTCGGCCTTCTCGGGAAAGCCGCGGCTGAGCCAGACCGCAAGCTCCCCCTTGAGACAGCTCGAGAGCCCGATGAGTCCCTCGGCGTGGGCGGCTAGAAGCTCCTTGTCGATCCGCGGCCGGTAGTAGAACCCCTCGAGATAGCTCTGGGTGATGAGGCGGCAGAGGTTCCTGTAGCCGAGGTCGTCCTTGACGAGGAGGATGAGGTGGAAGTGGTGGACGTCGCCGCCCGAGCCCGGCTTCTTGTCGAAGCGGCTCTGGGGGGCGACGTAGACCTCGCAGCCGAGGATGGGCTTGACGCCCCGGGCCTTGGCCTGCTTGAAGAACTGGACGGCGCCGAAGATGTTGCCGTGGTCGGTGATGGCCACCGCGGGCATGTTGTTCTCGTAGGCCGCGACGACGAGGTCATCGACCTTCAAGCAGCCGTCAAGGATGCTGTACTCGGAATGGTTGTGAAGGTGGACGAACGTCGGTTCCATGAGCGACAGCCTTTCCCGAATCCGGCGGGGCCGCCCCGGCGGGCCGGCCGGACGATCTCTCCTATTCCCACTCGATCGTCCCGGGCGGCTTGGTCGTCACGTCGTAGACGACGCGGTTGACGCCCTGGACCTCGTTGACGATGCGCGTCGAGATGCGGGCCACGAGCTTGGCCGGCGCGGGATACCAGTTGGCCGTCATGCCGTCCGTGCTCTGGACGAGCCGGATGACGACGACTCGGTGGTAGGTCCGCTGGTCGCCCATGACGCCGACGGAGCGGACGGGGAGCAGGACGGCGAAGGCCTGCCACAGCTTCTTGTAGATCCCCGCCCGCTGGACTTCCTGGAGGACGATGTCGTCGGCGGCCCGCAGAATCTCCAGGCTGTCCCGGTTGACCTCCCCGATCAGCCGGACGGCCAGTCCCGGCCCGGGAAAGGGGTGCTGGTGGATGAAGTCCGCGTCGACCCCCAGCTCGAGGGCCAGGGCCCGGACCTCGTCCTTGAAGAGCTCGCGGAGCGGCTCGACGAGCTTGAACTTCAGGCCCTCCGGCAGCCCGCCCACGTTGTGGTGGGACTTGATGACGGACGAGGGTCCCTTGACCGGGTTGGACTCGATGACGTCCGGGTAGATCGTCCCCTGGGCCAGGAAACCGGCGCCGCCGAGCCGCATCGCTTCTCGCTCGAAGAGGTGGATGAAGAGCCGGCCGATCGTCTTGCGCTTGCGCTCGGGCGAAACGACGCCCCGGAGCTTCTCCAGGAACAGGTCCGAGGCGTCGATGCCGATGACCTTGAGGGCGAACTTGCGGCGGAAGGCCTCCATCAGGGCCTCGTACTGGCCCTTCCGCAGGAGCCCGTTGTCGATGAAGATGCAGGTCAGGTTTTTGCGGACGGCCTTGTGGACGATGAGCGAGGTGACCAGCGAATCGACGCCGCCGGAGAGGCCGCAGATGACCTTGCCCGTCCCGACCGTTTCCCGGATCTCCTTGACCTTGCGTTCGACGAACGAGGAGATGGTCCAGTCGGCGCGCAGGCCGGCCTCGCGGAAGAGGAAATTGCCCAGGACCTTCAGGCCTTCCTTGGTGTGGATGACCTCGGGGTGGAACTGGACGCCGAAGAATTTCCGGGCGCCGTCCTCGATAACGGCCGCGCGGGTGTTGGCGGTGCTCCCGGTGAGGCGGAAGCCGGGCGGCACGCGCTCGAGCCGGTCGCCGTGGCTCATCCAGACCTGCTCCTTGTCCTTGACCTTGGCCAGGAGCCCCGACGAGTCGAGAACGCGAAGGGCGGCGAAGCCGTACTCGCGCTCCTTGGAGGGGAGGACCTCGCCGCCGAGGAAGTAGGCCATGAGCTGGACGCCGTAGCAGATGCCCAGGATCGGGACGCCGAGCTCGAAGACGCCCTTGTCCGGATGGGGGGCGCCCTTTCCGTAAACGCTCCGCGGCCCGCCGGAAAGGACGAGGGCCGACGGCTTCTCCTTGCGGATCGCGGCGACGGGGATTGAGAACGGCAGGATCTCCGAGTAGACGCCGAGCTCGCGGATCTTCCGGGCGATGAGCTGGGTATATTGCGACCCGAAATCGAGGATGAGGACTTTCTGCATGAAGAGATTTTATCAGAGCGGCAGGGAACTTACAAACGGGCGATTTCCCGGCGGAAAACCGGGCGTCACCCGGCGGTCCGGAGCCCGGCCGTGGCGCCCTTCAGCGGGAATTTGACCGGGGCATTAAAAAACAATACCATTCTCGATGGAGCTCGGCAAGCCACATCAAGCTCAGGCGAATGATCGTTTTTATGTCCGTTCGAGGGAGAGGGAAAATGAGATGGGTTAAACTCGGACTCCTGGCGTCATGGCTGGCCTGCTCGAGTGGCTTCTCTTTTTCGAACGCCCCGGATGATCCGGCGATCTGGAAGGAATTCGTGGCCTCCCTCAAGGCCGGCACGCTGACGGTGGACCGGATCCGACCTCTTTACGGGACGGACAAGGAACTCCATCTGAAATGGTTGAAGGACTTGATGAAGGCGACCGGCGACAACGGCGCTTTGTCGGATTGGGACGCTCCGGAGATCATTCCGGTCGGTAACCTGGTCCATTTCGTGGTGAAGCTCCGGATCGGCCGCGAGATGACGACCGAGCGGTCCCTGTCCTTCATCAAGGAAGGAGGCCGCTGGTATTTCGGGCATATGGAAAACATCATGATCCGTCTCGACAGGATCCCGCCTCCGCCGACGTCGGAATTCCCCCCCCTGCCGGAAGAAACGATGACCTGGCAGAGGAACGAGATCCTCTGGTCGGACCTGGTCCGGATCTATCTCGCGACGGCGAAGCAGAACGGCCGGGACTTCGCGCTGAACCTGTTCAAAACCGGAGACGGCTATTTTGTCGGGGCCAAGAGCTGGGTGCCGTTCGTGCCCCCGGCGAGGGCCTTCATCCTCTACCTCTGCTGGGCGGAGAGCCGTCTTAACGGAAACCTGGTCACCCTGGAGAAACTCACCGACGAAGAGGCCGTCGTCAGGATGCAGACGCACTTTTTCTTCCTCTACCAAAGGTCCAGTCATATGAGGCAGTGGCTTTCGTTCGAAGAATACCGGACCATCTTCGAGACCATCTGGCAGGACCGGGCCAAGAACGCCGGCTGGAAGCTCGCGATCGAGTACCAGGATCCGGAATGTCTACAGGTCGTCCTTCATTTTACGAAAGCCGCATGACCGCGGCCAAGATCCGAAAAAGGAGGGGCGCAATATGAGAGGCCGGCTCGTTCTCCTGGGCGTCATCGTTTTAGCCTTGGCCGGGGGTCCGGCCCTGGCCGGGGAGCCGCAAGGACCCGCTTGGCATGGGAAGATGGAAAAGAGCGAGGGCCTCACGATCGTTTCCAACCCCAAGGCCCCGCTGTATCGGTCGGATGCCGTGAAGCTGAATGAGGAGCTTTCCATCGGGGAAGCCCAGGGCGGGAAAGACTACGCGTTCTTTAGGGCCTGGTATATCGCCGTGAACGACGACGGCGACATCTTCGTCATGGACCAGGGCGACGCGTGCGTCAAGGTTTACGCGAAAGACGGGGCATACCTGAGACGCATCGGCCGCAAGGGGCAGGGCCCCGGAGAGCTTCAGAATCCCAATACCATTCACCTAACTCGTGACCGCAGGCTGGTGTTCGATGATTACATCCGGGGTTTGAATATTTTTACGCAGGATGGGGCTTTCGTGAAGTTCTTGCCGACAACCTACTTCATCGATGTCCTGGTGACTCCGGAGGGCCGGATCGTGGGCCGGGTGAATACGATTCAGTCCGACCGGCCGGGAAAGGAGATCCGCGTCTATGACGGCGCCTTGAACCAACAGACCGCTTTCCTTTTTCTTCCGGAGGAACCGCGAAATCCCCAGGTCGTCAAGCCGTTTGCCGGAGGATTTCACTGGGCTCTGATCCAGGGGCATCGGGTGGCTGTCAGCTATAAGGAAGATTATGAAATTGACGTCCTTTCACTCCTGCCGGGCCCGAACTTGCGCATCAGGAGAGATTTCAGTCGTGTCAAGATAACCAAAGAAGAAATCGATGATATACAAAATAGGATGCGTGGCCGTAAGATGGATATTCCCTTGGGCCACGCGGCCATCCAGGGGATATCGGCCGACGATGAGGGCCGCGTCTACGCCAAGACATACGAAAAAACGAAGGACGGGAAATCCTTCTTTTACGACATCTTCGACCGCGAAGGCCGGTACCTTGCCAGGGTCCCGATCCCCCGAACCGTCTCGCCCAAGGTTTGGAAGGGCGGGAAGATGTACAGCCTGGAGGAGGATGGCGAGGGTTTTCAGAAGGTCAAGCGTTATAACGTTATTTGGCAGATTCCGAACTGAAAAGAAGGCGAAAGCAATGGAGAAAATGGAAGCCGAGGGCCTGATTTGATACACTACTGTCGATCTCGGTGAGGAGATAACGAACATGGAATGGGAAGATCTAGCGAGAGAGCTGAGCCAGACGACCGAGACTAAGATCGTCCTCCTCGTCATGGACGGCGTCGGCGGCCTGCCCGTCGACGGCAAGAGCGAGCTCGAGACGGCCCGCAAGCCGAACCTCGACGAGCTGGCGAAAAAGGGCGTCTGCGGCGTTGCCGACCCGGTCTTGATGGGCATCACGCCGGGCAGCGGCCCCGCCCATTTGGCTCTCTTCGGCTATGACCCGCTCCGCCACAAGCTCGGCCGGGGCATCCTCGAGGCCTTGGGCTCGGGCGTCGAGGTCGGCCGGAACGACCTCGTCGCCCGCGGCAACTTCGCCACCTCCAAGGGGGGCCTCGTCGTCGACCGCCGGGCGGGCCGCATCCCGACGGAGGAGAACGTCCGCATCTGCGCCCATCTCAACGCCCATCTCCCGAAGCGCGACGGCGTCGAAGTCCGGGTCTTCCCGGGGAAGGAGCACCGTTTCGTCGCCCGCTTCACGGCCGCGGGCCTGGCCGATTCCCTGTCCGACGCCGACCCCCAGAAGGAGGGGAAGCCTGCGGTCATGACGGCGCCCCTCTCCCCGGAGGCGGCCAAGGCCTCGGCCATCGTCAACCGCTTCCTCGACGATGTCGCGCGAGTCCTCAGAGGCGAGGCCAAAGCCAACGCCGCCCTGCTCCGCGGCTTCTCGAAGTTTCCCTCGATTCCGACCATGCAGGAGCTGTTCAAGCTCCGCCCGGCGGCCGTCGCCAACTACCCGATGTACAAGGGCCTGGCCAAGCTCCTCGGCATGGAGGTCATGGACGTCGGGAGCGAAACGACGGATCTCTTCGACGCCCTGGAGAAGAATTGGGCGGCGCACGACTTCTTCTACATCCACTATAAGAAGACCGATTCGGCCGGCGAGGACGGAAATTTCGCCGCCAAGGTCGCCGCGATCGAGGCCCTCGACCCCTTCATCCCGCGCCTCCTGGAGCTCAAGCCGGACGTCCTCGTCGTCACATCCGATCACTCGACGCCGGCCCTGCTCAAGGGCCATTCCTGGCACCCGAACCCGTTCATGCTCATCTCGCCGACGGCCGGCGTCGACGACGTCGCGGCGTTCACCGAGCGGGCCTGCGCCAAAGGGATCCTCGGGCGCTTCCGCTCTATTTCCGCTATGCCCCTGATGCTCGCCCACGCCCTCAAGTTGAATAAATACGGGGCCTGAAAGGGACTGCCCCCGAACGGGGGCTGTCCCTCTTTCTACAGTCCCCCGGGTGGCGTCTGGGGTGATGCTCAGAGGAGGGCGCTCAAATCGGGGCTGAAGGGGATCATCAGAGCGAGCATAAGCGGTGATTTAGTCGGTTAGAAGCCGGATGAGGGGAGTTTCAGGGGAAACCGCCAAAACGTGTTTGAGCGAGGCGTAGCGCACGCCGAGCGAGTTGTTTTGGCGCCGAATCCGGTGAACTAACCGGCGTAAAAAATCACCGCAGCGAGAGAGGATGATCCCCGAGGCCCCTCCACGGCCTCCTCTGGGCATAGCCCCACCCGGGCTTGCCGTTGGACAACGCTTGACGGGTCCTATAAAATCAATATGCATTGAAATCCTCAGTCGCACGCCTGATCGTCCCCATCCTGGCGTGTCTCTCCGTCCTCCTCGCGGCGGCGCCCCAGGACGACCCGCGGGCCGAGATCGTCAACCTCCGCCGCTACACGCACGCGAATTTCACCCGCATCGTCCTCGACATCGGCAAGCTCCGCGAGTATATCCCCGGCGAGCTCAGGGATCCCGGCCGGATCTATGTCGACGTCCTCCAGGCCAAGCTCAATCCCATCCTCCAGGGCCAGTCCTACCCCATCAAGGCGGAATACATCAGCCAGATCCGGATCTCCCAGAAAACGTCTTCGACGGTCAGGGTCGTCGTCGACGTCGAGTTCTCCAGGATCCAATCCTACCGGGTCTATCACCTCCTCGACCCTTTCCGCCTGGTCGTCGATATCTATCCCTACGATACGACGCCCGGTTCGCCTCAGCCGCCGGCCGACAAGGCCCAGCCGCCCGTCAAACCGCCCGCAACGCCCCCCGATCCGAACATCAAGGGGACGTCCATGGCCCGCCAGCTCGGCCTGGGCGTCCGGACGGTCGTCATCGACCCCGGGCACGGCGGGCCGAGGCCGGGCACGATCGGCAAGAGCGGGCTCCAGGAAAAAGAAGTCAACCTGGCCGTCGCCCTCGCCCTCCAGAAGCTGCTCAAGGAAAAGGCGGGCCTTGAGGCCGTCCTGACCCGCGAGTCGGACGTCGACGTGCCCCTTGAGAACCGGACGGTCATCGCCAACCAGAAGCGGGCCGACCTGTTCGTGTCCATCCACGCCAACGCCCATCGGGACAGGAAGCGCGGCGGCGTCGAGACGTTTTACCTGAACATCAGCCCCGACCCCTCGGTCATCGAGCTGGCCGCCGCCGAGAACGCCACGTCGTCCAAGAACATCGGGGAGATGAAGACGATCCTTCAGAAGATCGTCCAAAACAGCAAGATCCAGGAGTCGCGGGACCTGGCCGAAAGGATCCAGAGGAATCTGGTAAAATCGTTGTCGCGGGACCTGCCCGGGATCAAGAGCCTGGGCGTCAAGGGCGGGCCTTTCTGGGTCCTCATCGGCGGCGAGATGCCCTCCGTGCTGGTGGAGATCTCCCACCTCAGCAACGCCAAGGAGGAGGCCAAGCTCAAGACCAAGAAATACCGCGAGCTGGCCGCCCAGGGCATCTACGACGGGATCATGGAGTACATAGGATCCTTCGGGAAAGGATGGAGACCATGAAGAGACGCGATTTCATCAGGGACGTGGCCGCCGCCGGCCTGGCCCTTCGCTTCGGACAAGGCCCGCTCGCCGGCCAAACGCCGGCTCCCGCCGGGCTTCCCCTCCTCGCCGCGGTCGAGGGCGAATCCCCGGCGGCCATCACCAGGGAAGCGATCGCCATGCTCGGCGGCATGAAGAAGTTCATCGGCCGGGGCGACAAGGTCGTCATCAAGCCGAACATCGGTTGGGACCGGACCCCGGAGATGGCCGCCTGCACCAATCCTGAAGTGGTCAAGGCCCTCGTCGAGCTCGTCCTCGATGCCGGGGCGAAGAAGGCCGTCGTCATCGACAACACGACCAACCAGGCCAAGCGCTGCTACGTCCGCTCGGGCATCCAGGAAGCCGTGAAGCAGGCCGGGGGCGACATGCTCTTCGTCGACGACTACCGGGTCAAGAAGACGGCCCTCAAGGGCGTTTGGATCAAGGAATGGGAGGTCGTCCTCGACGTTGTCGAAGCCGATAAGCTCATCAACGTCCCCATCGCCAAGCACCATTCGCTCTGCCGCCTGACCCTGGGCATGAAGAACTGGCTCGGCGCGACCGGCGGGGCCCGCAACCAGTTCCACCAGGAGCTCGACAAGGCCGTGGTCGACCTGGCCGCGTTCTTCAAGCCCCAGCTGACCGTCCTCGACGCCTACCGCATCCTCGTCCGCAACGGGCCGCAGGGCGGGCGGGTGTCGGACACCGAGCTCGTCATGACCGTCGTCGCCGGGACGGACCCCGTCGCCGTGGACGCCATGGGCGCCACGTTCTTCAAGGTCACGCCGCGCGAACTTCCCTACCTCGGTTTCGCCCGGGAGCGGGGCCTCGGGGAATTTGAACTGGAGAAGGTCCGCCTTGAAAAGAAAAAAATCTAGGAAACACCGCGTCCTCGAGCTCCTGCGGATCGCCAGCCAGACGGCGTTCTTCGGGCTCTTTCTCTTCCTCCTCCTCGGCGCCCACTACACGGGCGAGGACTACATCGGCTCCACGGTCCAGCGCTTCTTCCACTTCGACCCCTTCCTCGCCCTGATCACCATCGTTTCGGCCCGCCTCGTCTACGCCTACTTCGCCTTCGCTCTCATCACGGTCGTCGCGACCATCCTCTTCGGCCGCGTCTTCTGCGGCTGGGTCTGCCCCCTCGGCGCCGTCCACCAGTTCTCCTCCTTCGTTTTAAAGAAAACGAAGTTCCTCAAGCCGCCCCGGGAAGAAAGAGCGAGCCTGGCCTGGAAGTACTACATCCTGATCATCGTCCTGGCCGGCGCGCTATTCGGGCTGGACCTAGCCGGCTATCTCGACCCCTTTTCGTTCCTGACCCGGTCCTTCTCCGTGGCCGTGCTTCCCTCGTTGGCCCACGCCCTCTCCAGCCTGAACGGGGTTTTCTACGGACTCGGCGCAACCGGCCTGGCCCGGTCGATCTCCCAGGCCCTCGAGAACTGGACCATCAACGTCACCTTTGTCCAGGGCTTCTCCGTCGGCCTTCTCTTCCTCGGCGCGGTCGCCCTCAACGCCCGCAAAGAGAGGTTCTGGTGCCGCTATCTCTGCCCGACGGGCGCCCTGCTCGGCCTCCTTAGCCGCTGGAACCTGTTCAAGCTCCGGATCGACGAGGAGAAGTGCATCAAGTGCGGCCTCTGCACCCAGCACTGCGAAACGCAAGCCCAGCCCTACCCGAACGAGAAGTGGAAAAGCGGCGAATGCGTCTACTGCCAGAACTGCGCTTCGATCTGTCCGACCGGCGCCATCCGCTTCCCGTTCTCCGGACGGCCCGAGAAAGTGACCAACGTGTCGAACGTCGACCTCTCGCGGCGCAAACTCATCCTGACCACCCTGCTGGGTATCGCCGCGGTGCCCTTCTTCCGGCTGACGCCTTCCCACAAGCGGGCCTCTCTCAAGCTCATCCGGCCGCCCGGCGCCCTCCCCGAGGACAAGTTCCTGGCGAAGTGCGTCAAGTGCGGCCAGTGCATGCGGGCCTGCCCGACGGGCGGGCTCCAGCCCGTCCTGACCGAGGCCGGGCCCGAGGGGATCTACACTCCGATGCTCGTTCCCAAAGTCGGCTACTGCGAGTACTACTGCTCGCTCTGCACCCAGGTCTGCCCGACGGGGGCGATCAAGAAGCTGACCATCGAGGAGAAGAACAAGCTCAAGATAGGTACGGCCTGGGTCAACAAGAGCCGCTGCATCCCCTACGTCCTGGGCAAGCCCTGCATCGTCTGTGAGGAGCACTGTCCCGTTTCGCCCAAGGCCATCAAGTGGATCGAGGTCGAGACGAAGCTCCCCGACGGCACGGTCGCCGTCCAGAAGGCCCCGGTCATCGACATCGAGCTCTGCACCGGTTGCGGGATCTGCGAGAACAAGTGCCCGGTCATGGACGATCCGGCCATCTTCGTCACGAGCGTCGGCGAGACGCGCTCGGCAAAGAACCGGCTTCTCCTCGACATTACGAAGGAGACGGCTGCCGATCCCTATAAATAGGTTCTTCTCCCATTATTGGGGATGCGAAGCGATAGTTGGCGTTAGATATCGCCCTGAAGACCCCCGTAGCGGAGGGGGCCCCGTCGCCGGGCGACGGGGGAACCGCCGGGACTGGTTCCCGGGGGGGCCGGGGGGCTAAGGGCGATATCTATCGCCAGACTACCCCTCAGAGCGTCGCCCAACACGGGAGAAGAACCTTTAGATAGGGATTATTCCGCCAGGGCTTTTTTCAGCTCGTCCTTGAGCCGCGGCACGACTTCGAAGAGGTCGCCGACGATGCCGTAGTCGGCGGCCTTGAAGATCGGCGCCTCGACGTCCTTGTTGACGGCCACGATGACTTTGGAGGACGACATCCCCGCCAGGTGCTGGATAGCCCCGGAAATTCCCACCGCCAGGTATAGGTTGGGCGAAACGGTCTTGCCCGTCTGCCCGACCTGGTGCTGATGGCCGATCCAGCCGGAATCGACGGCCGAACGCGAGGCGCCCACTGCGGCGCGCGGGAAGACGGCGGCCAGGTCCCGGAGAAGGGCGAAAGCCTCTGGGCCCTTGAGACCGCGGCCGCCCGAGACGACGACGTCGGCTTCGGTGACGTCGATCTCCCCGCTCTCCTCTTTGATGACCTCGGCGACGCGGCCCTTGACCGCCCCGCCGGGGAGCGGAACGTCCTTCCTGACGACCTCTCCGGCGGCGGGGGCGGCCTCGCCGAGCGGGAAGATGTTCGGCCGCAGGGTCGCCAGCTTGGGCGTCGACTTCAGGGTGAATGAGAGGAAGGCCTTGCCCGCATAGATGGGACGGGTGAATTCTAGCTCGCCGTTCCTGACGGCGACCTTCGTGCAATCCGACGCCAGGGCCACGCCGAGCCGGGCCGCCACCCGCGGGGCGAGGTCCTTGCCCATGGCCGTGGCCGCGAAAAAGAGAGCGCCGGGTTTGACGTCCCCGACGAATCCGGCCAGGGCCAGCGCGTAGGCCTGGGAGGAATAGTCCGCCAGGGCCTGGCTCTCGAGAGCGTAGACCTTGGCCGCTCCCAGGGCGAAGGCGGCCGGGGCCAGTCCCGCCACGGACGCGCCGACCAGAACGGCGGCCGTTTCGGCGCCCATCTCTTCGGCCCGCCGCTTTGCCTCGGACAGCGCTTCGAGCGAGCTCTTCTTGATCTTCCCGTCCCGTGCTTCCATGAATACGGCGATCATCGTCCCTCTCCTTAATTTATATGACCTTGGCCTCGCCGCGCAGGAGGCGGACGAGCTCGCGGGACGTTTCAGCCGGGTCGCCCTGCAGGATCTTGCCGGCCTGCCTCTGGGGCGGCACGTCGAGTCCGGTGATCTCGACCCGCGAAGCGAGATCGTCCGGCCCCAAACCGAGCTCCTCGAGCGTGATGACCGGAATGTCCTTCTTCTTGGCGGCCATGATGCCCTTGAGCGTCTCGTAGCGGGGCTCGTTCAGGCCCTTCTGGGCGGTGACCACGGCGGGCAGCGGCAGGACGACCTTCTCGGTCCCCCCTTCGATCTCCCGGTAGGCCGTGGCGGAGGCGCCCTCGACCTCGAGCTTGGTCACGACGGTCGCCTGGCCGAGGCCCAGGAGCTCGGCGACCATGGCCGGCACCTGGCTGTTGTCCGCGCCGACCGATTGCTTACCGAAGAGAAGGAGGTCGGCCCCGGGGAACTTCCGCTCCACGGTCCGGGCGATGATGCGGGCCGTCCTCAGCCCGTCGTACGTCTCCGGAGACGCATCCTTGACCAGGAAGGCCTCGTCCGCGCCCATGGCCAGGCACTTGCGGAGGACGGCGCCGGCCTCGTCCCGTCCGACGGAGACGACGCGGACCGTCCCTCCCTTCGCCTCCCGGAGTCGCAGGGCCTCCTCGACGGCGTATTCGTCGTAGGGGCTGACGACGAAGTTCAGTCCGTCCTCGGCGATCGTCTTTGTTTCGTGCTGAACGCGGATGCGGGATTCCGTGTCGGGAACCCGCTTGACGAAGACGAGAATGTTCATTGGTCTCTCCTCAACAAGGCCGGCGCGTCCGGCGCCGTTCTTTTAGCGGCCCGAGCCGGCTCACGGCCGCTCGAACCTCTTGAAGACGAGCGCGCCGTTGGTCCCGCCGAAGCCGAAGGAATTGCTGAGCGCGTGGCCGATCTCGGCCTTCCGGGCGGCATTCGGGACATAGTCCAGGTCGCACTCCGGATCGGGGAATTCGTAGTTGATGGTCGGCGGCATGATCTGGTAGAAGAGGCATAGCGCCGTGACCCCGGCCTCGAGCCCGCCGGCCGCGCCCAGGAGATGCCCGGTCATGGATTTCGTCGAGTTGACGGCCAGGCGCGCCGCCTGCTCTCCGAAGACCTGCTTGATGGCCATGGTCTCGGTCTTGTCGTTGAAGGGCGTCGACGTGCCGTGGGCGTTGATGTACTGGATGTCCTCCGGCCGCACACCGGCGTCCTCGATGGCCCGGCGCATGACCCGGGCCGCCCCGTCGCCGTCCGGCGCCGGAGCCGCGACGTGGTAGGCGTCGCTCGTCAATCCGTAGCCGACGACCTCGCCGTAGATCCGGGCCTCCCGCCGCAGCGCCCGGCCGAGCTCCTCGAGGATGAGAACGCCCGCCCCTTCGCCCATGACGAAGCCGTCCCGCCGCGCATCGAACGGCCGCGAGGCCTTCGCCGGCGCGTCGTTGCGCTCCGACAGAGCCTTGATCGCCGTGAACCCGGCCAGGCTGAGAGGCGTCAGCGGCGCTTCGGCCCCGCCGGCGATCATGATGTCGGCCTCGCCCCGGGCGATCATCCGGAACGAGTCGCCGATGGCGTGGGTTCCGGTGGAGCAGGCCGTCGCGTTGGCGCAGTTGGGCCCCTTGGCGCCGTAGCGGATGGACACCTGGCCCGAGGCCTCGTTGATGATCGTCTGGACGAGGAAGAACGGGGAGACGCGGTCGGGGCCTTTTTCCAGGAGCACCTTGTGGTTCTCCTCGATGGAGCCGAGCCCGCCGATCCCCGAGCCGATATACGTCCCGGCCCGGTCCGATTGGAGGTCGGCGGCGGGGACCCCCGAATCGTCGACGGCCAGGACCGCCGCGGCCATGGCGAAGCGGATGAAGGGGTCCATCTTGCGGACTTCCTTGCGGTCGATGAACAGGAGCGGGTCGAAGTCCTTGACCTCGCCGCCGAAGCGGGTCGCGTAGCGGGAAACGTCGAAGCGGGTCAGCGTGGCGATGCCGCTCTCGCCGCGGAGGAGGGCCTGCCAGGTTTTGTCGGTGCCGACGCCGAGGGGGGAAACGAGCCCGATGCCCGTGACGACGACCCGGCGTTCGGGAAAGCTATCCCTGCTCATGGATCGAACGATCCGAGGCCCAGCGCGGCCGGCGGGATTATTTCGCGTGCTCCACGATATAGTCGATGGCCTTGCCGACCGTGGTCAGCTTTTCGGCCTGGTCGTCGGGAATATCCAGCCCGAACTCGTCTTCCAGGGCCATGACCAGCTCGACGGTATCCAGAGAGTCGGCGCCGAGATCATCGATGAAGGACGCGTCTTCCGTGACCTGCTCCTCGCTGATGCTCAGCTTGTCCGAAACGATCGCCCTGACCTTCTTGAGCAGTTCGTCTCTTTGCATGGTGTCCTCCTTGCGAAATTGTTATAGATGATGGCGTACCGTTTACATATACATGCCGCCGTTCACGCTGACCACCTGGCCCGTGATATAGGAGGCGTCGTCGGAGAGTAGGAATTTTACCGCAGATGCCACGTCTTTGGGAAGCCCGAATTTTTTCAGGGGGATGATCTCGAGATAGGCCTTCTTGACCTCCTCGGGGAGGACGTCCGTCATGGCCGTCGCGATGAATCCCGGCGCGACCGCGTTGACGGTGATGCCCCGGGCGCCGACTTCGCGGGCCAGGGACCGGGCGAAGGCGATGACGCCGGCCTTGGAGGCCGCGTAGTTGGCCTGGCCGGCGTTGCCCATGAGACCGGCGACCGAGGCGATGTTGACGATCCGGCCGTATTTCGCCGCGATCATGGTCCGGATGACGGCCTTGGAGAAGTTGAAGGTCCCCTTGAGGTTGACCCGGAGGACGGCGTCCCAGTCCTCCTCCTTCATGCGCATGAGGAGGCCGTCGCGGGTGATGCCGGCGTTGTTGACCAGGTGGTCGATCCGGCCGTGCGCGGCGGCCACGGCGGCCACGGCGCGCTCGACGGCGGTCGTGTCGGCGACGTCGACATGCCGGGCCTCGGCTTTGCCGCCGGCGTCGGCGATCGACCGGACCACGGCCTCGAGCTTGTCCGCCTGGACGTCGACAAGGACGACGGCCGCCCCCTCGGCAGCGAGGTCGCAGGCGATGGCCTCGCCGATCCCCTGGGAGGCGCCGGTGACGATCGACACCCGTCCTTCGAAGCGTCTCATGCGTTGACTCCTTTGAGGGCGTGCTCGTAGCGCAGGATCTCCGCCTGGATCTTCTCCAGGACGCGGTTCCCGACGAACTCCCGGGCCCGGAGGATAGCGTTGCGGACGGCGGTCGGGTTCGACCGGCCGTGCCCGATGATGCAGACGCCGTCGACGCCGAGGAGCTGGGCGCCGCCGTATTCGGAGTAATCCACCTTCTTGTAGATCTTTTTCAGGTGCCGCTTCATGAGGAGGTAGCCGAGCTTGGCGAAGATGTTCTTGGTGATCTCGTGGCGGGCCATGGACAGGACGCTCTGGACGACCCCCTCGGAGACCTTGAGGGCCACGTTCCCGGTGAATCCGTCGCTGACAACGACGTCGGCGGCGCCGGAGAACAGATCCTCCCCCTCGACGTTGCCGATGAAGCGCAGGGGCGCCGCCTGAAGCCTGTCGAAGGCCTCGCGCACGAGGTCGTTGCCCTTGCCCTTCTCCTCGCCGATGCTCATCAGGCCGATCCGGGGGTCCTTCAGTCCGACGACGGCCTCCATGAAGACCTTGCCCATGAGCGCGAATTGGACGAGGTTGTGGGGCTGGCAGTTAGCGTTGGCCCCGACGTCGAGGAGCAAGGTCTGCCCCTCGACCCCGGGAACGAGGAGGGCCAGGGCCGGCCGGTCCACGCCCTTGAGCGCGCCCAGGACGCTGCGGGAGATGTAGACGACCGCCCCGGTGTTGCCCATGCTGACGAAGGCGTCGGCCCGCCCGTCCTTGACGAGCTGGGCCCCGACGCGGATCGAGGAGGCCTTCTTTTTCCGGAAGGCGAGGAGACTCTCGCCCATGCCGATCGCTTCCGGCGCGTTGATGAAGGTCGTTCGCGATTTCGGACCGCCGGTCCGGTCGGCCTCCCGGCGGATGGCGCTCTCGAGGCCGACGAGGAGAATGTCGACGCCGAAGTCCTCGGCCGCGCGCATGGCGCCCGGCACCGTGGCTTTGGGGCCGAAATCTCCCCCCATCGCGTCGACGGCGATTCTCATGGACGGGATCCGGGTCAGTCTTCGGTCCCTTCCGTCACCTGCCGTCCCTTGTAGTGCCCGCACTCCGGGCAGGCCCGGTGCGGCAGCTTGGGGTTGCCGCACTTGGGGCAGACGGAGAAGGTGGGAAGGGTGAGCCCGTCGTGTGCCCGGCGTTTCCCCTTTCTCGCCGGCGAATGTCGTCTCTTTGGATTAGGCATTTAACTCTTGTCTCTCACGTAGAATTTGAGCTTGTTCCAACGGGGATCGGATTCTTTCACGAGGCAGGAACACTTGGCGTCCCGGATGATCTCGCCGCAGACGGCGCAAATGCCCTCGCAGCCCGGCGCGCACAGGGGTTTCGCCGGGAAGGTCAGGTTCAGCTGCTCGAGGACGACGGCCCGCAAATCGATCTGCCGGCCGCTATAGTACATCTGGTCGATTTTCTCGTCGGACAGCTCCTCGGACAGGGCATCTAGCTCCTCGGGAAGATAGACGAGGTCGAACCGGCTGGCCACGGGGAACTCGAACGGGGTCAGGCAGCGCGAGCAGACGAAGCTCAGCCGGGCCGTGACCTCGCCCTGGACGAAGATCTCCTCGCCGACGAGGTGGACAGCGACCTCGGCGTGGGCCGGTTCGAGGAAGACGGCGTTCTCCTCGACCAGATCCAGGCTCAGGAACTCGAAATCCCTGGATAGGCGGAGGCCTTCCTTCGGCAGGCGGTCGATATCGATAAGCATCATCGTGTCCAATTGCGCATTCTCGAAAAATTTCAACTTATTATACCAAGTGGGCCCGGGTTGTCAAATGGACAGGAGCCGCCCAAAAAGGGCTGCGGCCCCGAAATCGGGCTTGAACCGCGGGGGCGGACGAGTATAATGAGGGCGGATCCATGCCCATGGGCGGATACAACACCCGGGTTGATTACAGGGGTGACGCCTATATCGTCCAGACTCAGGACAAGGGACTCGGCGCCCGGTACATCGAATCGCTGATCTATAAGTCGGGCCGCCTGCTGGCCTCCAAACGGGCCTCCTACTCGGCCTTCCTCGACTCCCCCGACGTCACGGAGCGGGTCGAACGGATGATGGAGGAGCAGCACAAGGCGATCCTCGGGCAGATCGTCGAAGGCAGGTACGACTGAGTCAGAAACGGCTCTTCCTCATCGACGGGAGTTCCCTCCTCTACCGCTCCTATTACGCCGTTCAGAAGCTGGCCAATTCGAGCGGCTTCCCGACGGGCGCCATCTACGGCTTCCTCAGCTCCCTGCGAAAGCTCCTCGCCGAGGAAAAGCCCGATTACCTGGGCGTCGTCTTCGACGTCAAGGGCCCGACCGTCCGCCACGAGGAGTACGGCGCCTACAAGGCCCACCGCAAGCCGATGCCCGACGATCTGGCCCTCCAGATCCCCGTCCTCAAGGATGTGCTCCGGGCCCTGCGCGTGGCCACGGCCGAGTTCCCCAAGTACGAGGCCGACGACGCCATGGCCTCGCTCGCCGCGCGGGCGGCGACCCGGGACATCCGGACGGTCATCGTCACCACGGACAAGGACCTGCTCCAGGTCGTCGACGCGAGGACATCCGTCTGGAACCCGTCCAAGGAGATGACCATCGACACGGCCAACGTCAAGGAGGTCTTTGGCGCTGAGGCCGGGGCGGTCGTCGACGTCCTCGCCCTCTGGGGCGACCCGACGGACAACGTCCCCGGCGTCCCCGGCATCGGCGAGAAGACGGCCAAGGCCCTCATCCAGGAATTCGGCTCGCTCGACAACCTCCTCGGCCAGCTCGAACAGGTCAAGAACCCCCGCGTCCGGGAGAAGATCGCCCAGAACCGCGAGCTCCTTGAGCTCAGCCGGCGCCTCGTCACCGTCACCCGCGACCTGCCCATCGAGCTCGACCTCGACCGCTACACCGTCCAGGAGCCGGACGAAAAGGAGACGATCCGTCTCTTCGGGGAACTCGAGTTCTCCTCCCTCCTCCCGGAGTTCCTGAAGGCGCCGCGGCCGGCCGCGAAGAGCTTCCGGACGATTTGCGACGAGGCTGAGCTCCGGGCTCTGGCCGCCCGGATCGCCGAGGCCGGCGAAGTGGCCCTGGACACCGAGACGGACAGCCCCGCCCCTACCCGGGCCCGCCTCGTCGGACTGTCCTTTTCCCTCGTCCCGGGCGAAGCCTATTACGTTCCCGTCGGGCACGATTACCTCGGCGCCCCGGCCCAGATCCCAAAGAAGCGCGCCCTGGCGGTCCTCCGCTCCGTCCTGGAAGACCCCGCGATCCAAAAGACCGGCCAGAACATCAAGTACGACCTGATCGTCCTCGAGCGGGAGGGCGTTCGCCTGGCCGGGGTGGCCCGGGACACGATGGTCCTGTCCTACCTCCTCGAGCCCAACTGGGGCAAGCACGGCCTCGAGAGGCTCGGCCTCCACTACCTCCGGGAAACCAAGACCCCCTATGTGGAGATCGTCGGCCGGGGCAAGAATGAGCTGACCATGGACAAGGTCGCGGTCGAGCGGGCCGCGCCCTACGCCTGCCAGGATGCCGCTCTGGCCCAGGCGCTCGGTGTCATCCTCTGGGACAAGGTCCGGGCGAGGAAGCTCGACCGCCTCTACGAGGAAATGGAGCGGCCCCTGATCGGGCTTCTGGCCCGGATGGAGATCGTCGGGGTTCGGGTCGATCCCGCGATCCTCCGGTCGATGTCCAAGGAGCTCGAGGGCGAGATCGGGCGTCTCGAGAAGGAGATCCACGACCTCGCGGACTGTGCCTTCAACATCAACTCGCCCCGCCAGCTCGCCGACGTCCTCTTCCACAAGCTGGGCCTGCAGCCCTCTCGCCGGACCAAGGTTACCAAGGGGTTTTCGACCTCCCTCGACATCCTCGAGGATCTGGCCGAGGCCCACCCGCTGGTCCGCCTCGTCCTCGACTATCGGCAGATGGCCAAGCTCAAATCCACCTATGCCGACGCCCTGCCCGCGCTCATCAATCCCGAAACGGGCCGCATCCACACCTCTTATAATCAAACCGTCGCGTCCACGGGCCGTCTTTCGTCGAGCGAGCCGAACCTCCAGAACATCCCCGCCCGGGGGCCGTGGGGGGCGCGCTTCCGCCGGGCCTTCGTCCCGGACGGGGGGCACGTCCTTCTCGCCGCCGACTACTCCCAGATCGAGCTTCGGGTCCTGGCTCACCTCTCGGAGGACAAGGCCCTTCTCGCCACATTCCTGGAGGGCCGCGACGTCCACGAGGAGACCGCCCGGCTCGTCTTCGGGAACGCGCCGGAAAAAGACGCCCGGCGGCGGGCTAAGATCATCAATTTCAGCATCATCTACGGGACCTCGGCTTTTTCCCTGGCTCGGGAGCTGGGGACCTCGGCCGGGGAAGCCCAGAAGTTCATCGACCGCTACTTCGCCGAGCGCCCGCAGGTCCGGGAGTACCTGGACAGGATCGTCGAGGAGGCCCGCGAGCGGGGCTATTCCGAGACGATCTTTGGCCGGCAGCGGCAGGTCCCGGAGCTCCGCGCCCCGGACAAGGCCCTCCAGCAGGCCGGCCGCCGCATCGCTCTCAATAACCCCATCCAGGGCTCGGCGGCCGACATCATCAAGGTGGCCATGCTCCGGGCCGCCCGGGCCCTCGAAGACCGGAAGCTCCGGACGCGCATGATCCTCCAGGTCCACGACGAGCTCGTTTTCGAGGTCCCCGAAGGCGAGGCGGCGGCGGTCGAGCCGCTGGTCCGCGAGGCGATGGAGGGCGCGGCCGAGCTCGCGGTCCCCCTCAAGGTCCGCCTGGGCTTCGGCCCGAATTGGGCCGACGCGAAATAAAAAAAAGGCTAGAGCATCTTGTAGAAGGCCCGGTATTTCTTGTAGATCGTCCCGCCCATGCGCTCCATCTCGGCCCGGACCTTGACGTTGGCCTCCATCTCGTGATGGGTGTCCATCATCTCGTAGCCGGCCTTGTGGGCGGATATGAGTGTCTTGACGCCCATGAGGACGTCGAGGCCCTGGCCTCGGTATTGTTCCTTGACGGCCCCGAGCATGAGGTCGAGCTGTTTGGTCTTCTTGGCCGCCCGAAGGACATGGATGAAACCGAAAGGGAGCAGGCGGCCGCGAGCCCTGCGGATGCCCTCCGTCATATCCGGCATGGCGATGATGAAGGCCACGACCTCGTCGTCCTTCTTGACGGCCTTGACGAAGCGCGGGTCGATGACCGGGAGGTAGCGCTTGGCCAGGTCGTCCATCTCCTCCTCCTCGAGGGGGGCGAAGCCGTAGATGTTGCCGGCCATGTAGCACTCGTTCATGAGCGACAGGATGGGACGGATCCAGGGTTTGAGGTCCTTCTTCTTGCGGAACTCGATGATCTCGTAGGTGCCGCGCTTCATGGCCCGCTCGTAGATCTTTTTATAGAATTCCGGCAGCTCCTTGGGGACGTCGAGCTTGTAGACGAACCAGTCGTTGTCCTTGGCGTAGCCTTCCTCCTCGAGGAACCGCGGCATCCATTCGAAATTGTAGTAGGTGGCGATGGTCGCCCGGTGCTCGAAGCCCTCGATGAGGAAGCCCTCGGGGTCCTGGTCGGAAAAGCCGTAGGGGCCGACGATCTTGGTCATGCCCTTGGCCCGGGCCCAGTCTTCGACATGGCGGAGGATGGCCTGGAGGACTTCCTTGTCCTCGTAGATGTCCAGGTAGCCGAAACGGGCCGTCCTTTCGTTCCGGTGCTCGTTGAACCGGTGGTTGACGATGCCCATGGCCCGCCCGACGGGGCGGCCGTCCTTCCAGGCGACGAGGAGCGTCGTGTCGCAATAGCCGAACGCCTTGTTCTTCTTCTTGTCGAAGTACTTCCAGTCGTCCATGTAGATGGGGTGAACCCAGTTCTCGTGGCCGGCGTGGATCTTCTCCGGAAGGTAGATGAACGTCTTCAGGTCCCGGCGGGAAAGAACCTCGCGGATCTCAATGGGCATGGCGTTTCCTCTTCTCTGCGGATTCGTCCTTTTATCCTACATTCCAGGCGAAAATGCAACGGAAATCTCGCTCTGGAAAAGCCTGTTTAAAAGCGGCGGACGGCATGTGGAAATTCTTGACAACCCCCCGGTCCATCACTATACTTGGCCTTCATTTTAAGGAAGGCAACCTGTCCAAATGAATGCCGAAACAACCGTCCTCCTAACGATCCTCGTCCCCATCGTCGGCTCGTTCGCGACCCCCCTGGCCGGCCTCCTCGCCAGGCGCGTCCGGTCGGTCTGGGCCATCCTGGTGAGCGCCGTGACGGCCGTCTTGCCACTGACCCTGATGCCCCTCGCTCTCCAAGGGGGGGGGCTTGTCGTGCGCAAGAGCCTGGTCATGGGCTTCGATTTCATTCTGGTCATCGACCCGCTGTCGATCTTCATGGCCGCCGTGTCGTCCTTCGTCGGCTGTCTCATCGTCGTCTATTCC
>Ga0299912_10000575_pt1 | contig 31004 bp, 28 predicted proteins | sample RVTome_2_FD_207667 | JGI IMG/M metagenome (GOLD analysis project Ga0299912, IMG submission 207667) | Soil microbial communities from uranium-contaminated site in the Upper Colorado River Basin, Wyoming, United States - RVT95D214 (version 2) ... | reverse complement strand
CTCCTATCCTTCAAGTGATGTATCTGGATAAACTCCTCAAGGAACATAGGCTCCTTCAGGCTGTGGCCAGAACGAACAGGCCATTCAAGGATTTGAAAGAAGCAGGGCTTGTCATCGATTATGTCGGGATCTTGAAAGAATTTAAAAGGGCCTTTGAGATGTACAGCGAAGAGGATATCAAGGGGGCCCTCTTCAACTATGAAAGTGTTAAGGACGATTTTGTAGCGCTTATTAAGGATATCCTTGGGATGCTGAGAGAAGTGCCGAGAAGCTACGAAAGAGAAACCTTACTCCAGGCGATAGAGGTTCTTACCTCGGACGAGAAGAAAGAAAAAGAATTTGTCGAAGATTACAAGAATTTGAGAAAGATGTTTGAACTCCTTGGACCGGATGAGATCAAGCTTGACTATTTTGAGGATTACAAATGGCTCTCCGCCATTTATACCTATTATATGAAGATAGTGACTCAAAAGCCTGCTTATGAGGGATATGTCCAAAGGTATTATGATAAAACCATAAAATTCATTCATAGATCTACTGAAATAGAAAAGTTAGAAAAAGAACTACCGACCATCGCTTTTGATAGCGAATATCTTGAAGAGTTGGAAGAGAAGGTTAAAGGAAGAAAAGAGAAGGCGGCAAACATTCTTTTTACTCTGAACAGATTGGTTCTGGTTGAAAGACACAGAAACCCTATCTATGAATCCCTAATAGAAAAGGTCGAGAGACTCCTGGAGATGTGGAGGGAGAAAACAAGGGACTATGAAAAGATATATACGGAAGGAGTAAGGGCGATAAATGAGATTAGCAGCCTTTTTTCGAGACAAAAGTCTTTGGGGTTCTCGAATCTCGAATACTCTATGTTGCTTGAACTTGAGAAGAAACTGAATCAGAGTGATGCTCTTGTAAATGTGGTAAAAGACCTTTCGAAGAGACTCGAAAAATATATGTTTTTCGGTTGGTTTAACCAAGTGACCATCAAGAAAGAAGTGGAAAGGGAGATAAGAAGATTCGTCCGGGGGATGAAAGGGAAACATAATCTCTCCCTGGATGAAATGAACGATTTACACGAGAGGCTTTTGGAAAGCGTGAAAAATTATGGAACTGCCTAACATCCCGTATTCAGTCTCTCACAGGAATGTGAGATATCCAAGATTAGAATTTAGAACAGGGGAACTTCTTTTGGTTCTTCCGTTTGGTTATAAAGCCGATGCCCTTCTGGATAAACATAGAAGTTGGATACTTAAAAAGACAAGATTTATAAAAGAATGTTTGAGGGATACTTCAAGCAAAAAGTTAGTTAAGAGATCTGAAAAAGAGTTTAAGGACATCGTGTATCATTTTATTAAAGGAGTCTCTAAAGAATTCGGGGAAGAGTTGAATAGAGTCTATTTCAGGAAAATGAAAACAAAATGGGCAAGCTGCAGTGTGAAAAGAAATCTGACGATAAACAGGCTGATGAGGTATTTACCTGAGTATCTGCTGAAATATGTGATTTTCCACGAGATTGCTCACCTGAAAGAGAAAAGACATAACGATAAGTTCTGGAAAAGAATATCAAATAAGTTCAATAACTACAGAGAGTTGGAGAAAGATCTGTTTGTGTACTGGTTTCAGGTTGCAGATAGATTTGGTGTTCCTTTCTTTGGTTAGTCATTCCGCGGATAGGTGAGCTGTGTGCCGTGAACCCGGGCCCAGGGTGTGAGGAAATGAGGTTGGAAACGGGTTTGGCTTAAAATATGCCCTACAGAAATGCCTCGTACCATAAGGGCATCAGCGATCAGGGAGCGATGGCAGCGCCAAGGCACGGCTTCGGCGCACATCAACAATCTTTCTAACCGTATGGAGATTCAGCAACTGGAGGAAAACCTCGAGCGTCCGCGTGGAATGACCCATCGTCAGGACAACGGGCCCGATATTAGATACTGGTTTCTTTTCCAGATCCGCCATCATGCAGACCTCTATCTTCGACAAGGTTGTCTGAGAATAGGTTCCCGATTGATCTTCATTGGGTCTTGGGTGGGTCCATAATTTTTTTCAGTTCCTTCGTTTGAATATTTAAATAAAAAATCTTATTTTAACAAGCGGATTGAGAGTCCAAAAACCCCATCAAAAGAGGGATTGAAAAAGGATGAAATCTTTAAAAAGATAAGGATCGGATAGGCGGCTCAGTACAATTGGAATATAACCCATTGAAATTATTTGTATTTTTCTTGTGAAAATAATTCTTTTGACCTATTGAAAAAGGAATATTATATTTATGGAGGATCTAATGTCGAATATAATAAAGCTCTCGGAGCTTGTATAAAGATTTTTTGAAAAGAATCTTCCCTCCTTTAACAAGCCGACATAAAGACCCAATTCAACATTAGGATTAAATTTCAGAGACCGATAAACATGGATGAGATTAGTTATCAAAAACTCTTAACGACGAAAATCAGTGATTTGGAACCAGATGTCAATGAGAGCATGGCGCCGTTCTTCAAAAGACTGAAGAAGGAATTGAGAGAAAAACGAATCACCTTGTGGCCTGATTTCTATTTCGGAAACGAGTGGGGATGTGTGAACAAGAAGATTTCGATTAGCATTCCTTTCTATTTAGCCACTCCCGAGTTAAAAGCCCTCGAGGGAGATGAAACAACGAATGAAGGGATGATGAAGATCCTGCGCCATGAGACCGGCCATGCCATTAACTATGCATATAAATTATGGCAACAGAAAGATTGGAAAGAAACCTTTGGAGATTTTAATAAGAAATATCGGGATGGATATCTCTACCGGGTAAACCCTTGGTCAAAAAGTTATGTCCGCCATCTCCACTACTTAGGTGATCCGCACTACGCCCAGAAGCACCCCGATGAGGATTGGGCGGAGACGTTCGCCATCTGGCTCGATCCCCGTTCCCATTGGGAGGTGAAGTATCGAAACTGGCCCAATGCATTAGAAAAAGTCTCTTGTGTCGATCGTCTCACGGAGGGAATCGCTGGGGAAGAACCATCGAATGGAAGAAAGAAGCACGATGGAGTTTATTCTACGATTGAAGAGACCGTAACGGAGTGGTGGGGCTTAGATGGAGAGATGCTGGATCAGGAACTCCAGGAATATCTTAACGATATGAACGAGCTCTTCATCAAACCGGTGGATGGCCGGAGAAAGCTCCTCCCTGCATGGAAATTGATAGGAAAATATGCGAGGCTCTTGACAGAACAGATCAGCCTCTGGATCTCGGGGTCGAATAAGCACACGGTCCGAAAAAGCCTCCGCCGATGGGAGGCCATCTGCCGAAACGAATCATTGGGTTACCTTCCTGAAGAAGAGGAACGGATGCTGGTTGAATTGACGACTCTGCTTACCTATTATGTGGTGGATGGGGTCCACCACCTCCGTAGTTAATCGTGAAACAATGGAGCCCCACGGGCAAAGCCCGTGGTCTTCTGCGAAGGCGGATAAAGCTCGGAGTGATTCGTTCGGCCTGCCTTCGCCGACCTGCTCGCCGAATAAGTTTTTTGGCAGGCGAGAGCGGCTACGCGCAGGCAGGAGTTCGGAGATAGATTTGGATAGACACTCCGAACCAAGTTTCTGAAGCGCATTTAGAGGATGACCGTTTTTTTGATCGTCTTGATGATCTCTTCAGGTTCGTCGATCAGTTGAAAAATATCTCGATCTGCAGGCGAGATCTTTCCCTCCTTTAAAACGACCTCTTTGATCCAGTCCAGAAGACCCTTCCAATATTTAGATCCGACCAGGATGACCGGGAAAGGCTTGATCTTGTGGGTCTGGATGAGCGTTACCGATTCAAGCAGTTCGTCCATCGTTCCAAAGCCGCCGGGGAGGATAATATAAGCCATAGCATACTTGACAAACATCACCTTTCGTACAAAGAAGTAACGGAAACTCAGGGTGATGTTGGCATAGGGGTTGGGCTTCTGTTCGAAGGGGAGTTCAATATTCAGGCCGATCGATTTCCCTCCAGCAGCGGAAGCGCCTTTATTGGCAGCCTCCATGACGCCAGGCCCTCCTCCTGTGATGACGCTGAACCCATTCTCCGCGAGAAGCCGGCCAATTTGTTCTGCCTTCCGATAGACTTCATCTCCAGGTTTAATCCGTGTGGAGCCAAAGATGGTCACTGCTGGATGACACTTGGACAGGGCTTCGAAGCCATCCACAAATTCTGCCATGATACGGAACAACCTCCAGGAATCCTGTATGGTGATCTCATCAATGACATACTGCTTATCAGTCATGGCTCCTCCCCCTTTTCCGTGATCGGTGACTCGTGAATAGTGAATCTTTTCTTATTGATTATTAAAGGATTTTATATTAGGAAAAAGGGAGTCTAAAGTCAATGCTTTATCAAAGAACGCAAAGCGCAGAGCGCCAAGCGGATAGTGAAGAATAAGAATCTTCATCTAAACCTTAACCTTAGCCTCAACCTTTAGATCACAGGCTGTTAAGGATCGCAATGATGAGAGTGGAATTTTTAGGAGGGGTTCGAACGGTCACAGGTTCTGCCACCCTTTTGGAAAAGGGTTCATTGAGATGGTTGGTCGATTGTGGAATGTTCCAGGGTGGCAAAGAGCTTGAGCAAAGAAATCGAAATGTCGAACCTTACCGTCCAAGAGATCTCTCTTTTATCCTGCTTACTCACGCCCACATTGACCACAGTGGTCTGATCCCCAAACTGGTCAAAGAAGGATTTCAGGGGAAGGTGATCTGCACGAAGGCCACGCTCGATCTCTGTGAAGTGATGCTTAAAGATAGCGGACATATTCAGGAGATGGAGACGGAGTGGCAAAATCGCAAGAGCAAGAGGTCTGGAGGGAATGGGGCCACTCCTCTCTATACGATACAAGATGTCGAAAAGAGCCTCCCCTATTTCCAAACCGTTGGTTATGATGAGATGCTTTCCCTGGCAGATGGAGTGAAGGTTCGGTTTCAGGATGCAGGACATATTTTAGGTTCTGCCCTTATTGAACTCTGGATCGAAGAGGGAGGTAGGGAGAAGAAATTGGTCTTCTCAGGGGATTTGGGCAGTTCGGGCCAACCCATCGTCAGGGACCCTTCTTGGGTTAAGGAGGGAGATGTCCTCTGGCTGGAATCGACCTATGGGAATCGGCTTCATAAATCGAGGGAAGAGACGGTGCAGGAATTGTTAAGGATCGTTCAGGAGGCGATTAAGCATCAGGCCAAAGTGGTCATCCCTGCTTTTGCTGTAGAGCGAACTCAAGACATCATTTACACCCTCGGTCAATCGATCAAGAAGGGTTCGATCCCCTCGATCCCCATCTATATCGATAGTCCATTGGCGATCTCTGCCACTGAGATTTTTAAGAGGAATTCGGATTGTTTTGACCAAGAGACGAAAGCTCTCCTCTCGGGAGGGAAAAATCCGTTAGCATTTCCAGAGATCATCTACACGCAAAAGACGGAAGAATCGAAGGCCATCAATGAGGATACGAGGCCAGGGATCATCGTTTCTGCCAGCGGGATGTGTGAAGCTGGAAGAATCCAGCACCATCTTAAACACCATCTCTGGCGAGAAGACTCCCACATTGTGATCATCGGTTATCAGGCGGAAGGGACCATCGGAAGGAGGATTGTTGATGGGGCGAAGACAGTCAGGCTTTTTGGAGAGGAGATTGCGGTAAAGGCCCATATTCACACCCTGGGAGGATTCTCTGCCCATGCCGACCAGAAGGGTTTACTCGAATGGCTCTCTCATTTGAACAATCCCGAACTTGAGGTTTTTGTCAACCATGGAGAAGAGAAGATTTCTATGGAACTAAGTGAACTCATCCGTCAAAGGTTCCATCTTAAAACCATTGTTCCCCAATGGAGGGAGAAAAGAGTTCTCTTGGGCCCCGAAGAGGCGGAAGCACCACAAAGGGTGATGCCCGAGAAGGAGCCTCTGGAAGAGGAGAGAGAGAAGATCTCACCATCCGTGGAGAGATTGTCCGTTCTCTTCAGACATCTCGACAGAAATTATAAGAGACTTCGCCGAAAGTTGAAAAAGGGAAAAGCGAGGGGAATAGAGTCTCACGACTCTCGGTGGGTGAAGCAATTGGAAGAAATCAACGAGAGGTTAGAGAAGTTGGAGTCGGAATTGGAATAAGAAAGAAAACGACGAGAAAAATGGCTCGGGTTGCTTGGATGTCTCCATTTACGCTATGCCCTGTGCGCTCTGCCTAAGATTTCAAGACGATGCGGGCGTCGACCGCTACGGCGCTTTTCTCAAGCACTTTCACCGGGTTGATATCGACCCCTTCGATTTCAGGAAAATCGATCATCAACTGCGAGAGCCTGAGGAGATTCTCGACCAATGCCGCGATATCCGATGGCCGTTCTCCTCGAACCCCCTTGAGGAGGTTGACAGCCTTTGATTCTGAGATCATCTCCTCTGCCTCGGACCGATGAATCGGAGCCACCCGGAGAGCGCCCTCTTTAAAGATCTCCACGTAGATTCCTCCCAGACCGAAGAGGACGATGGGACCGAAAGAAGGGTCTCGTTTCGCCCCCAAGATGACCTCTTTACCCTGTGAGATCATCTTTTGAACGAGAATACCGAATGGATCTCCTTTAGTCAGTCTTCGGATCTTCTCATAGGCTTCTTCTGCCTCTGAGAGACCGTGGATATTTAGAATGACCCCTCCGACATCGGATTTGTGCGAGATTTTAGGGGAGATGATCTTGAGTGCAACAGGATCTTCCATCTTTCTTATCGTTTCTTTCAACTCCTCTTTTCGATGAATCACTCGATAATCCGCCACAGGAATTCCATATGCCCGGAGCACCTCGAAGGCCTCTGGAAGGAGGAGATCTCTCTTCCTCCCTTGCGCTGTTTGAAGGAGCGATTTTGTTCGGCGACGGTCCACCGGATAGGAAAGAGGTTTCTCTTTTAAGGAGGTTTGCTTTTGGTAGCGATCTCTCGAAATGGCTAAGGCGGCTAAAGCTTCATCGGGCTCCGTAAAGATGGGGTAGTGGATCGCCCTTTTAATAAAAGCCATTTCTTCCTCTTCCGTTTGGTAGCAAAGGGCAACGGGTTTTCGATAGCGGAAAGAGAGTTCCTTTACGGCTTGAATCAGCCTTCGAGAAGGCTCCTTCTCCTCACCCGCTGCGCCATGCTGAAAGAGAATTCCATCGACCGTCTTAATTTTAAGGACCTGTTCAAGGATCTTTGTATAGAGATCGAAGTCGAAGAGATCCCCCAAATCGAGAGGGTTAGTGGGCTGGATCACCTTTGCCCTGAAGTAGCTGTGCATTCGATTCTGGAATTTTTTGGCCAGGGGAAGGAGACGAAATCCGTGCATCTCTGCAGAATCTGCAGCGATAATGGCAATGCCGCCCGAGCGTGCAAGGACCACCAGGTTATTCCCCTTCATTGGCGGAAGGAAGAGGATCTTCACCGCGTTGATAAAGGATCGGAAGTCTTTTGCTCTGATCATGTCGGCTTGTCTCAATCCCACCTCCACAACCTTGTCATCATTGGCCAGGGCTGCGGTATGGAGCTTTGCGATATTTCTACTTGCCTCTCCCGTATTGGCTTTATGAATAATGATCGGCTTGGAGGTGGATCGGGCGATCTCCATCAACTCTCTTCCCCTTTTGAGACTCTCCAAGTAGAGGCCGATGATTTCTGTCCGAGGATCTTGAATGAGATATTGGAGGTAGTCAATCTCATCAAGATCGAGTTTGTTTCCCATGCTCAAGACTTTTGAAATCCCCACGTTGGCGCTAGCCAAAAGGTTACAATAGGTAATGGAGACTCCACCGCTCTGAGCCAGGATGGAGACCGTTCCTTTCCGGATGGGTCTCCGCTTCAAATCGACAAAGGGGACGACAAAGCCGTTCTCAAGATTGATGAGCCCGATTCCATTGGGCCCAATGATTCGAATTCCCCACTTCTTAGCAATGCGAAGGATCTCTTCTTCTAAACGGGCCCCTTCCTCGGAATATTCCCTGAATCCTCCTGTTTCAACAATGGCCCAAGGGATCTTCTTCCGCCCACAGGCTTCCAGTATCCCTGGGACAGTGGGGGCAGGGGTGAGGATTACCGCAACATCGATTCCTTCTCTGAGATCGTCCATTGAGGTACAAATTCTTCTTCCGAAGAGAATCCCCTCCTTTTTGCCCACCAGAAAGATCTCCCCATTGAATTGAAATTCGAAAAGATTCCCGATGATGTTTCTGGCCAGATTGTAAGGGTTTTCTGAAACGCCGATTACGACCACCGATTTTGGGTAAAAGAGTTGGTCCATTTCTCGCCCCCTTTTTTGGAAATCATATCTTGGAGAGAAGACGTTTTCAAGAAAAAAGAGCCGATGACTTGAATTGAATATTTATTCTAAATCTCGACAAATCATAGTATAGTCATTTATGAAAGGTTCCTAGTGACGAAGAAGAGGATACATTGCCTTCTTTTATTCATATTCTTTATGCTCATAGGTCTTCGTGCCTTTGCAGGTGAGGTGAGTAAGAGGGAGGAGGAACCTAGCGAGCACTTCAAGCCTTCCGAAGACCGATGGGAGATCGATATTGGAGGCCAGCTCCGCCTTAGAGGAGACTTTGAGAAAAACCAAAATTTTACCGATTTCGCCTTTACCCCAAAACAGAGAGAGGCTCAGTTTCTCGAAAGGAGCCGCCTTCAGGCGGCCATTGAGAATCGCTCCATGAATTTGGAAGTATTTTTCCAGATGCAGTGGTATGGGAGGTGGGGCGGAATTGATGCTCGCTCTGCATTCGATCTCTATCAAGGCTATGTGAAATGGGAAAAGATATTCACTTTCCCTGTCAGTCTGAAAGCAGGCCGCCAGGAATTGTTATACGGCTCTGCCTTCTTCATTGGGACAAATGACTTTTATAATGGCCTCACTTGGGACGGTTTTAAGACAAGGATTAGTCCCATTGAACAGCTTGACGTAGATGTTATTGGTGCAAAAATGGTGAAACTAAACCCAGGGGACCCCGATATTACCTTGGCAGGGTTATACGAGACCTGCAAGATTTTCGAAGAAGGATCACTGGAGGCTTATCTCTTTTACAATAAAGGGGGTTTCCCTTTTTCTCATAGGGAGTTCTTTCTGGTCGACTCCGGTCAGAAATGGTTTACTCTCGGATCGCGGTTTGCCGGTAAGGTGGGTGGATTTGACTACGAACTGGAACCCCAATTTCAGTGGGGAAAAGTGAAAAGAGCGATCGGGAATGGAAAAGATCTTGTGAGGGCCTACGGAGGCCACCTTGACATTGGCTACACCTTCAAACTTCCATGGGAGCTTCGTGTCTTTGGTGCCTATGCCTATGGCTCTGGTGACAACGATCCATTTGACGGAAGCTATAGAGAATTTCACGGAAGCATCTTTAACGACAGCACCCTGTATGGAGACATGAGCGTCATCACAGACCAGAGCGGAGTGACGGTAGAAAAAATTCACGCAAGCGGATTGCAGATTTGGGTTGCGGGCATCTCTATCACCCCCTTATCCCATTTGGATCTAACCTTGCGTGTCCATCGCTTTCTTGCCAGTAAAGTCCCAACCAGTTTTAGCAAAGACCTTGGCACGGAGCTGGACGCAGCAATCTCTTACAAACTAACGAAGGGAATCTCCTTCCTTGTGGGGTTGGACAAGTTTTACACAGGCCGCTTTTTCGCGAAGGCCTCCGGAAGTAAGAGTAATATCCATTACTACTATATCCAGGCGCAGGCGGATTTTTAGTTGAGAACGCTGAGCCGCAATTCATTTTTATACGGTATCAAAATACATTATTTTTAGTCATAAAATACAGGGTTCGCCTTATTTACCCCGAAGGCCTTTTCCCATTATTCTTTAGTGCAGGAACCGTAGCAGTTATGTCTTAAACCGTTTAACATTTTCTGGTGGCGGAAGTTATTTCCTGACAATCGAATCGATCAAGTGGCTGGGTATATGTTAGAGATTCTTCTTCCAGGAGTGGTTCACCTCCAGAATATCCATCCCCTGGTGGTCCATTTCCCGATTGCCTTTCTGATGGGTGCTGCACTTTTTTATATGTTGGCATGGATCTTCAAAAGCGACCGGATGGCATTGACAGCTTTCGCGGTACTGATCCTCGGGACCATTGCTGCCGGTGCTGCAGTTGGAACAGGTCTCTATGCTGAAGATGGAGTGATGGTCTCGTTTTCGGTCCGAGAACATCTTTTGGATCATCATGAGCATTTTATGCTTGCTACGCTGGGCGTCAGCGTCGTCCTCTTAATCTGGGCTCTTTTCGCACGACCCTTTCCTAAAAAAGGGAGGCCGTTCTTCATCTTGCTATTTTTAGTGCTATTAGGAATTATGGCCGTGGGTGCGGATTATGGCGCCAGGATGGTATATAACTACAATGCAGGAGGAAACGCCTGTTCGCAGCCAATCGAATTTACCCGTTGAATTGCCTTCGATTCGTCAACCGTCTATAACACTGCAGAACCTGATTCAAGCAGCCATTCTCCCCTTTCTGCGTCCGGAGTATCAGGGACTTGCAAGGGAAGAGAATCTAAAAGTGGAATAGGTTAATGATTGGAAATCCAATCACATTAAACATACTCATTGAACGGATATAGGAGAAGAAGCAATGAACGATTTTGAAAGACAGGCCACCGGGATGGAGAGTGACGGATTGCATAGCGTCAAGATCGAGACTTTACAGGTGAATCTTGGACCCCGGTGCAACCAACAGTGTACTCACTGCCACCTTGAAGCATCTCCCCAACGGACGGAAATGATGGAATGGCCTGTTATGGAGTGGGTCTTGGAGGCTGCCAGGAGTTCCCATTGTCAACTTGTCGATCTGACAGGTGGAGCACCTGAGCTCAATCCCCATTTCCGTCGTTTCGTTGCGGCCTTTCGTCAAGAAGATCTTCCCGTTCAGGTTCGAACGAACCTTACCGTGCTCGTTGAACCGGGCATGGACGGGATGCCTGAATTTTTTCGGGAACACCAGGTTCAGCTCGTAGCTTCCATGCCATGCTACCTTGAAGAGAATGTCCGTGCCCAACGGGGCATAGGAGTCTATGAGAAGAGCATCGCGGCCATCAGGCAATTAAACGCTTTGGGGTACGGTTCCAATCCTGATTTACCTCTTAACCTTGTGTACAATCCCGGAGGGTCGTTTCTGCCTCCCCAGCAGACAGCCCTTGAGGAAGATTACCGGTGGGAGCTCGGCAGTCGCTTTGGCATCGCCTTCACCCGTCTTCTTACCATCACCAATATGCCGCTGGGACGATTTCGAAGGGAGTTGGATCGGCAAGACCAGGAATGGGATTATTTCCAACTTCTCCGAGAATCCTTTAATCCCCAAACAGTGACCGGGTTGATGTGCCGCCATCAGATCAGCGTGGGCTGGGATGGCACTCTTTACGACTGTGACTTCAACCTGGCCCTTGGCCTTCCTGTAAACCACGGAGCTCCCGATCACATTCTATTCTTCAAACGAGAGGACTTATGGAGACGCCGGATTGTCACTGGTGACCATTGCTTCGGATGTACAGCAGGGTCAGGATCCTCCTGTCGTGGTGCATTGGTGTGATTTTAGGCAGAGGGCACCTCAACTGCCCCCACCCTTACCCTCCCCCATCGACGGGGAGGAAATTCTTTTCGTGGTTCATGGGTCATAAATCGATCATGTGGAGCCCCACGGGCAAAGCCCGCAGTTCTTGAACAACGCCCATGTGGGGCGACATCCCGGCCAAAAGTCGTGGCCTCCTGCTGCCGGGGTAAGATTTGGTGGAAAATTATGGAAGAGGGCAGACAACCACAAACGGAGAGCCGTAAGAGAGCAATGGCAAAAGCTTTCCTGTTTGTCGCATTCATCATTGGAGCGATCTATGTTGTCCGCTTTACTCCAGTGGAAGAATTTCTCACGCAAAAAGCCTTGGGGGATTTTTTAGAAAGCGTGGGTTTTTGGGCGCCTCTGATCTTTGTGCTGGTGTATGCTGCGGGAGTTTGTCTGTTGGTACCGGGCACCCTACTGACTGCTTTGGGGGCTGCTATTTTTGGTGCCTATTGGGGATTTTTGTATGTCTGGATAGGGGCTATGGCCGGAGCCAGCGCTGCCTTCTGGATTGGGCGAACCCTTGGCGGAGAGTTTGCCGCTTCTCTGATTGGAGATCGTCTCAGGAAATATGATGAGGCTATTGAGCGGAACGGGTTTGCGGCAGTGCTTTACTTACGCCTCGTTTATTTTCCTTTTACCCCCCTGAACTTTGGTATGGGGTTGACCAAAGTTCGATTCTGGGATTATTTTGCAGGGACGGGCTTGGGTATTCTTGTTGGGACTTTCATTTTCACCTTCTTCATCGGCACCCTTAAGGAAGTGTGGGCCAGTGGTGACTGGAGAAATCTCTTTTCCTTTAAGATTTTTTTCTCTGTAGGTCTCTTTGTCTTTTCCCTCTTCATCCCAAAAATCATTAAAAAGCTCAAAAAAGAAGGCCAGGGGAGTTAAATCCCTTTGGAGAATGGCTCGGCATATCCCGTCAATTCTGCATAACCCAATCCGTTGATCGGACTGCCTTGATATTTCCCCTCCACCTTGACGCTCCCCTCCCAATAGGTCACTCGCGTTGATTCCTTGGTGATCAATTCCTGATTCTTGACCGTAGGAGAAAGCGTCAATTCAATTTGATGACCTGGGACCTTAATTTTCCACTTGGAAGGATAGATCGCTCCGCTCTTTGAGCTTTTCCATTGGTCCAGGACTTCAATGTGGAATTCTTTCCTGGAAAGATGCTGGTGAGTTCCATCGGGGTAAATGATGGTTCCGCTCGAATAGGGATCGATTTTCCCGTCCCTGTGTCGAATCTGATAAAGCATCAACTCCATCCCCTTATCCAGTTGGAGGCTGAACCAATCCCATCCCACCTGGTATTCCCGGAGTTGAGAAGAGCCAAATTCATGGTCCATCCAACTCATTCCCTGGACAGGGATTTCTTTGTTCTGCAGAAAGATTTTCCCTTCTGTCTTTAAGCGAGGGATCGAATAATAATGTGAGGCAAATCCCTCTCCTTCGGCCTTCTGACTGATCCCATTTTGACCATGGATGATTGGATTCTTTTCCGGCGTAAGCATCAGTTCAATTCCAAAATTTTTATCTCCGGCTTTGAGGGAGTGATGCTGCACGGCAGGAGCTCTTCCTTCGACCGACCAGTTTTCGATCCAGACTCGAAAGGTCTTTTCGCCTGTTTTGTAAGAAGAGGCCCCTGCCTCCCCCAAGCTTCCGCGGCTGATCTTTTCAAGATATTGAAACTTATTTTTAGATTCATCCGTGATGGCGAGATGAGCGAAATAGAGGTCTTGGATGGACCATTTCGATTTTTGGTTCTTTGTCTCCCTTGTTAATCCCGTTCTGAAAAAGGTGAGCTGATACCCGTACGATTTCTTGTCATACGATTTTTTATTGGGGGATTGGAGATGGCCGGAATAGTACCACCATTCGGTCTTAAATTCAGGATGAGAGAAATGGTCCTGGGGAAAAGAGAAGATTCTTCCAGGAAGAGCCCGTTTGAACTCTTGAGCCCAGAGACCATGAGAAGTTAAGGAAAGGATCAACAGGATTTCTACCGTTCCTGTCATTGCGAGCCGAAAGCGAAGCAATCTCATCCTCCATCCCCTCACCCTTCCTCTCTCCCCACAGAGGAAAGGGATGGGATGAGGGGAAAACATTTTTCTATTATAAAGATTGTCAACCGGACTTCCTTGAAATTTTCTGCTATTGTATGGAAAATACGAAACAGAATCAATAAATTTGTGGACAGTAGGACTAAGAAGTGATAAAAAAACAAATTAAGAAAAGCCGATTCCCAATAAATCAAACCCTCGTCTATTCTATTAATTGTTAGCTTCATATAAATTTCAAAAGAATTACTTTTTTCCTTGACAAATACTTCCATTCTGGTTGTCTTACTTTAAGACAGAATAACAGACAAGCAGAAAGGAGGTTATTATGACAATCCAGGAAGCCGCTTATCAAATTTTAAAAGAGTTAGAAAAACCCTTAAGTTCCAAAGAGATCGCACGCATAGCCCTTGAAAAAAACATGGTCAAAAGCACCGCTCAAGATCCAACTCAATCACATGCGCAAACAATTGAAAAGAACATTAGGGATGGGATCTATAATAAAACAAAGTTGATATTCATCCATAGTTCACAAGGAAGGTTGATTGGCTTGCCGGGGTGGGACTCTGCCCCACCAATTACAAAAAATAACCAAAAACAAAATTTATTTGAGTTAAGGATCCAAATTCCTATTGAATTATTGGAAAAAATTCGACTAGCAGAACAGGCTAAGCTGGAAAATAGTTTTGATGAAACTGTTTCTCTAATTTTAATTAAAGGTCTTTCTTTACTATCTCCCCAAATAAAAAAAGGCTTAATGGAAAAGTTGGAATCTTTGAATTCACTTTAGAAAAGACATACGCAGCTAACAATTCGTCCAGCGGATGCGGAATAAGCCTCGTTTGGTTTTGGCAGAGGTGGTTACCCGCGCGGGTTATCCAAATCGGTCTGCTCCAAGAAGGGTTTGCTTCTTACTATGAAATATGCTTGAATATGTCTGAGTGGAGGGTATTAATATGCCGGTGGTTGCCAAGAAAATAGTCGATGAAGTTTTGCTACTCCCAACTGATGCGAGGGTGAGTTTGGTGGAACAGCTACTTACAAGTCTTAACCTGCCCACGCAGCCAGAGGTAGATCGACTGTGGGCTAAAGAGGCTGAGCGGCGTATCGCCCAAATTGAGAAAGGCAAGGTGAGATTGCTTCCTGGTGAAAAGGTGTTTTCGGACATTCGTAAGAAGTACCAACGATGAAATTCTATTTTCATCCCGATGCCAAAGAAGAATTCGACGGGGCTGTAGAGTTCTATGAGCAGAGCCATCCAGGACTTGGTCTCGAGTTTGCAGAAGAAATCTATGCCACCATTGCTCGCATCATTCAGTATCCGGATGCCTGGTCAACACTGTCCAAAAACTCTCGCCGTTGCTTAGTCAGTAGGTTTCCATACGGATTGATCTATCAGATCAAATCTCATGCTCTTCGCATTATTGCGGTAGCCCATCTTCATCGACGGCCAGGTTACTGGAAAGAAAGACTGGGGCAGAACAAACCGCTCAAGAGGGAAACGGCAAAAATCCGCCGCGTCCATTAGCTTTTGCGTTGAGGCTGTAGGAAAAGTCAATCTCGTGCGAATCCAGCAGGTTGGAAGAAAATGCGACCTCTCAGGATGCTCTGTATACGAGGATCTTCATGCTGGGGGTCAGGAGATCCCCGAAAACCATCCCTTAATCATACTGGGGGGGGTTCTACAGGCTCGTTAACGATAACAACTAATTTACATACACACCTGATCTGGGGTACAATAAATTAGGAAAATGAAAACCATACACAAAATAATTCATGGCGATTCCAGACAAATGAATCTGGCGACCGATGAATCGGTTCATTTGATCATTACGTCACCCCCATACTGGCAGCTTAAAGATTACGGGACAAACAATCAAATCGGATACCACGAGACTTATGAGAGCTATATCAATAACCTGAGTCTTGTCTGGAAGGAATGTTATCGGGTTTTGCACTCAGGCTGCCGTTTTTGCATAAACATCGGGGATCAATTCGCCCGCTCGGTTTATTATGGACGGTACAAGGTTATCCCGATTCGAACCGAAATCATTAAATTCTGCGAGACAATCGGTTTTGATTATATGGGGCTGCTATATGGCAAAAGGTGAAAATATACAATTCTACCGGTGAGGTGTCATGCCAATGAAACAGAAAACGGAAAGCGCAGAGCATATTGAAATATACAGGTGTATTCACTGTGCAGGAGTAGCCAGCATTTTAATACGCAAACATACAAGAAAAGGAACATGGCCAGAAATTGAGTTTTGCCCTTTCTGCGGATTCTCTAATATGTACCCAAGAGAATTCGACGACGAGCCCAACAAATTATTGAACGGGAAAGACTATAATCAGGCTTGAAACAAAAATAGTGTGCCGTTCCTTAGCTCGTATTCTAGAAAAATTAGGCTATTTTTTCGAGGGTATTGTATCCTGCTCTGCAGGGATTCATAAATATTTGATATTAAATCTTTGGTCTTCTTGTTGCCTTGATGTAAGCACACTAGGTAAAAGTTAAATACCTCAGGTACGTTTTTTTGCACAACTCTTTCAGAAAGCAATGAATAGTACAGGTGCTTTCTTATTTCTTTCTCAATTTGGTTTACAATTATACTGGTCAACCGATCCCTTTTCAATTCGAATACATTTATACTACTGTCAGTTGCCACAACAAGGTCAGCTGGGTAAGCATTCCTAAATATAAACTGATTATATATTATCGAATGGATCAAATTGTTTGCAGAATACTTGGCCATTATTTCATTAAATGTTTTATATTCACAGCTATTTTTGTTCTTTAATGAAAGAAGTAAATACGTTTCTAAATCACTTTCCGAAGAGAACTGTTGTTATTTGTCCAGTCTGTTCTTCTGCCATATGTACTCACGGGTGACCTCCACTATCTCATGGTCTAACTTTTTTTGATCATGATTTTTATATGCAATTCCAAATTTTTGAAGGGTGTCAAAAATCGCCATTCCCTCTTTATCAGTTAGTGAAATACAGTGTAAATGCTTATTTTGTTGAATAAGATTGATTAATTTATAACAAAAATCAGCATTCCCACACTGGATTCCATTAAGGTACAAATCTGTTTCTTCTATTGCGTAGATTGAGTCTATTGGGGCAAATTGAATACGGTAGAAGTATTTTTGTGTGGGATAGATTATGGATTTATTATAAAACATTGTTTTTACTACTCGAAAAGGGCCAAATATCTGTTGCGCCTTGTAGTTAAATTGCGAGAGAAAAACAATATCACCAATGTCCACATTGGCAAGCCAATTGGATTGTGTTGCGCCATAAGTGAAATGCTCTAAGCATTGCTCGGCAAATTTTGTTGTAGTAACTATGTAATATTTCATGTTCTTATTCTAGCAGGAAACACAGATCGTGTCTAGGAGATTGGAGAATCTTTGGGAGTGATTAGCCCTGAGCTAATTCGATTTAGGAACTACAGCTCAAAACTCATGAAAAGTTTACAAAGCAATATGGTGGCAAGGTTTTCTACATTTTCTCATCCAAGGTGGGGGAAAGAAAAGAGATTAGAAACAAAGAAGTAATTGCCGAGATAAAGCAGGAAATCGAACGGCTCAAAAAATAAAGATGTTTCGGTAACGAACCAATCCACCCGGCGGCTTACAGCCACCGCTGATTTTACCGTTATGCTGCGGGTTTTCGGTCCTTCAAAATCTCATAATGCAATTCTTTAAAGTTCTTTGGAGGGATAGCGTCAGACTTTCTCACCAACTTTACGGCTGAGGCAGGGCAGGGGACGGCACATACTCCGCAGCCAATGCACCAATCCTTATCAATGACGGGGAAATCACCTTCCATCTTGACGACATTTACAGGGCAGATCTCCACACATGCTCCGCAGCCGGTGCATTTCTCCTGGTCCGTTTCTCTGAGAAAATAGGTGGCCATCAGGACATCCCTTGCAATTTTCTTTCTCCGGATCGTCCCCACAGACCAGCAACAGCAGCCGCAGCAATTGCAGGTGTGTTTGATTCCTTCCCTGGCATTGTCCACCAGATGAACCAGACCCGCCTCTTCAGATTTTCTAATGACCTCAAGGGCCTCTTTCTTTGTAATCTCTCTTCCGATGTCCTTCTCGATCAGATATTCTGCCAGCTCATCATATTTTATACAGTTCTCAAGAGGATGATCACAGCGCTTCTTCCCAATTAAATGCGCTGTTGCTCGGCAAGGACAATGAACAAGGGCAATCACGCGGACCTTCTGGATGACTTCCTCCATCATCTCGAAAGGAAAGACGGCATGCTTTTCCGGTTCTATCGATTGAGAAGTGGGGATATAACGGAAGGCTTTGGTTTCGGTATTCCCATAGGCTTCTCGAAGTTGTTCTTTCCCGGAATATTTGGCGACCAGTTCCGCCATCTTTTTTGCATTCGGAGTATTCACCCCTCTCCAGAAAAAGGTCTGTGGAAAACCATATCCAAATTGTTGAAGAGCATAACCCATCCTTCCACTTTTCATCTTTTTGGAAAAGAGAAGACCTCGCTGGGCTAAGTTTGATAAGATCTTTTCCAATTCTTCTTTCGGAATGTCTATGTGTGGTGAAATCCTTGTCACGGGGACGGGTTCAAAAGGGATCAGCTTTGTGGGGAGCGCTAATGCCACCTCCGCCTCCAGAGGGGTGAAGTTCTCTCTAAGGATATCTAACAGTTCTTCTTTCTCTGGATAGCCCATTCCCAACGAAGATAAATGTTTCGCTAATTTTTTATAGACTTCCTCACCCATCTTGAGATCCCCATTTTAGAGTTAAGAATTCAGGTTTAGGCTGAGGTTAAGGTTTAGGTTTTTTCTTAACCTTAACCTTGTCCTTAACCTCATCATTCTTAACTTATTATTATTCCATCCTCATTGATTCTACCCTATCCATTTTGGCAGCCCTTCGGGCCGGAATGAGTCCTGCACCGAGTGAAGTGACCATTACTAGTAACCAGGATTCGATTAAACTACGAATAGGGATGGAGAACTGAATTGTCCATCCGAAAGATTGCTTGTTGATCACATAGATGAGCAGAATAGAAAGGAGAAAACCAGCGATGAGACCAAGGATGTGGCTAAAAAACCCAATCATCCCCGCTTCAATGAGTACCGTCTTTTCAACTTGTCTTCGGAAAGCTCCCAGCGCCCTGAAGATTCCAATATCTCTCCGCCTCTCTATGATTAAGGCATTCAACGAATTGATAATTCCAAGAATGGCCACAATGATGGCAATGAATTCAAGGGCATAGGTGATGGCAAAGGTCTGGTCAAAGACGTTAAGGATTTCTTCTCTCAGCTCACGATGGGAGACCAGAAAGAGCTGATAGGGTTTCGAAAATCTTTCCCGAATCATCTTCTTGAATGCCTCATGAGAGACCCCTTCTTGGAGATAGATACCGGCGCTATGCAAGGTTTCGTCGTTCCAAAGGGATTGGTAGAGTCTCTTTTCCATCAATATCATTCCCCAATCCGTCGAATAATCATAGAAGATCCCAGAGATCAAAAAATCCCTTTCCCCTTTGGGGGTGTTGAGCCTAATCCGATCTCCCGGCTTCACCTGATGCCTTAGAGAGAAACTCTCTGTCACAAGGATGGACTGGCCAGAGGCGAACTGATTCAGAATCGCCCGAGGATTCCCTTTGGTGAAACGGATCACCTTCATGTTGAGGAAAACCTGCCCATCCACAGAGGCAATGATCGTGGGCTGATTTCGATACTCCACTTCGAGGGCCCTGAAGGAGTCCACTGCCTTGACCCCAGGGAGGGAAGGGAGAGCCCTTGAGACCTCGATCGGGAGCAGGGCGGAATAGCCAGTGAGAGAATAAGAACCAGGAAAGATGAAAACATCGCCATTAATCGACTGTTCCACCCAGAGGTCGACCGTCTTTCGGAAACTCAAGATCATGATGGAGATGCTGATGAGCATGGAGAGGGCAGTCATCAGTGCTGCGATGGTGATGACCGTCCTTGCCATAGAGTATTGGACATACCGGCTTGCCAATTTTCCTTCCACGCCCAATAGAAAGCTGAGAAGCGGAGCAAGGAGACGGTTGAGAAAGGAGGTGATAGAGGGAATCAGGAACGATATGCCGATGAGAATAAGGAGGGCCGACAGAAAACCGAAGAGGGGCCTCTGATGGATCGGCTTCTGAAGGGCGAAGAGAAGGGAGAGAAGAAGAAGGCCGATGCCAATGAGACTGAAATGCTTGAGATGGGCCTTCACTTTCGTTTCAAGGGTTCCCAAAGCGAAGGCTTCCCTCGGTGTAATCTTTGCTGCCTCCCTAGCCGGGCCAATCGCGGAGAGAAGAGAGGCGAGCAATCCCAGTCCAAACCCTTCCATAAGCATGGAGGAAGAGAGGGTGAGATGCTCTGCCTTGACCAGTATGTAGAGGGCCGTGATCGTCCTCGAAACAAGGTAGAGCATGAGCTTTGCCAGACCGATCCCCATTCCCAGACCAACCAGACTTCCCATCACACCGATGAGCCCAGCTTCACAGATAAGCAGGCCGAGGACCTGAGGTCGTGTCACGCCGATGCTTCGGAGAATTCCGATCTCTCTTCTTCTCTGGATGACAGAGGTCGAGATGGAATTGTAGATCAGAAACATCCCCACAACCAATGAAATGAAACTAAGGGCAGTCAGGTTCAGGTGAAAGGCAGAGACCATCTTCTCAATCTGACCGCTCCGGGTCTCGGGCCTGCGGATCTCGGTCCCTTGAGGGATCACTCTTTTCAGGTTTGTTTCTATAGCATTGAGGTCCACCGTTTTGTCGACAATGAGATCGATCCGATCGATCAATCCCACCTTCTCCAATGCCTCCTGTGCGGATGCAATGTCCATGAGGCCAAAATTTCCCTCTAACGATTTTGCAGGCCCCTCCATCTTGAGGAGGTTGGTGATGGTGAGATTTACTTTCTTTGAACCGAAGATGAGATGGAGGATCGATCCTTTCTTCAACCCATAGCGGCTGGCCAACTTTTCAGTAATGGCGATAGCCCGAGGGTCCTTTAGAAAATTGAGATCCTCTTCTTTTGACTCGTCGAATTGATAATCCCTGAACTGCTGATCACTGAAGATATCAATCCCGAGGAGGTAGAGGGGTTCTCCAATGGGTTCGTCGATCTTGCAAACAAAGTGGATGACCGGTGTCGCCGCCTTTATCCCTGGCACTCTTTTCACCTTAAGAAACGCTTCCTCAGGAAAACCCCGGCCAAAAGAGGTGATCTGGAGGTTGGCCTTTCCGGAGACATGGTCTACGGTAGAGTTGAAGGATTCGATGGCAGTATGGATCGCCAACTGGACGCTGACAAAAACACTGACTCCTAGGGCAATCCCTATCACCGAGAGAAAGGTCCTCATCTTGTTGAGGCGGAGGTGACGGAAGGTAATCTTTTTAAGAAGATGATAGAAGGACATCATTCATCGTTAAGTTCGTTTTGTTCGTTAGGTTCGTTGAAAACTTTTATCATAAAACGATACTAACGATCCAAACGATCTAAACCAATCTGCCGTCGCGCATTCTCAGAACTCGATCAGCCATGGCCTCTCCCTCCTGACTGTGGGTAACAAGGAGGACAGTCTTTCCCTGTTTGTCCTTTAATCGTCGTAAAATCTCCAAGACCTGTTTCCCAGAGGCTGAATCGAGATTCCCCGTCGGCTCATCTGCCAGAATGATTTCAGGATCATTGATCAAAGCACGGCAGATGGCTGCCCGCTGCAACTCTCCCCCCGAGAGCTCATGGGGCTTATGATCTTTTCTTTCATAAAGACCCATCTCTTGAAGGAGGGGATCGATGTTCGGCCCTTCGGTATTTGAACCTTTTCTCAGGAGATAGGGGAGAACAATATTCTCTTTAAGGCTTAGGATGGGAAGAAGATTAAAAAACTGGAAGATAATTCCGACTCGATCTCGCCGAAAAAGGGTCAGCCGACGGTCGTCCATCTTGGCAATATCCTCGCCGTTGATGAAGACCTGGCCCTGATCGGGAGAATCCAAACCTCCGAGGATATTGATCAGGGTCGATTTTCCGCAGCCACTCTTGCCCGTAATGGCCAAGAACTCTCCCCGTGAGACTTTGAGATCGAGGTGATCCAGGGCCACCACCTGATTCTCTCCCTGGTGATAAATTTTAGTAACTTGGATGAGCTCAATGAGGTGGTTTGCATTCATAGTCAAAGGATAAGGGATTTTACTGCCCTGCTTTCTATATATCGGGCGGAACGGGAAATTGTCAACTGGATAATAGCGCCCATAACTGAGGGATTATGAGATAAAAGATGTTGACGGTATAGAGAAATTGAATTTATAATGTAATGTATAGACACAAGGGGGGTTTCTATGTGGGATTATACAGAAAAGGTAAAAGATCACTTCTTAAATCCGAGGAATGTGGGAGAGATTGAAGACCCGGATGGAGCCGGCGAGGTGGGGTCCCTTGCATGCGGGGACGCCTTGAGACTCACCTTTAAGTTAGATGAGAATAAGCGGATCAAGGACGTGAGGTTTAAGACCTTTGGTTGTGCCAGCGCGATTGCTTCCTCCTCTGCTTTGACCGAAATCATTAAAGGGAAGACCCTGGAAGAGGCAGCGAAGGTGACCAATCAGGATATTGCCAACTATCTTGGCGGGCTTCCAGTGGAGAAGATGCACTGCTCGGTCATGGGAAGAGAAGCACTCGAAACGGCCATTGCCAATTATCGAGGACAGAAGGTAAAGAAGGAGGATTTTGAGGTTGTCTGCAACTGTTTTGGTGTGACGGATAGAGAGATCATCAAGGCGATCCGAGAGAATGATCTCAAGACGGTGGAGCAGGTGACTTACTATACAAAGGCTGGAGGGGGATGTGGCCAGTGCCATCCGAAGATTGAAGCCCTCATCGAAAAGGTGACAAAGGAGATGAAGAAAGAGGCACCTCCTGCCAGGCCGGAGAGAAAGAAGCTGACAAACATTCAGAAGATTAAGTTGATCGAGGAGACATTGGGGAGGGAAATCATACCGGCCCTCAAAGCGGATGGAGGAGATTTAGACTTGATCGACATCGAGGGGAACAAGGTTTATGTGGCGTTGAGGGGGAAATGCTCGTTCTGTCCGAGCTCCGAACTTACGTTAAAACAGTATGTGGAGATGAAGTTGAGAGAATTCGTCAGCGATGATATCGAGGTAGAGGAGGTCAGACCGTGAAGACCGTCTATGTGGATAATAATGCGACGACGAAGGTGGCTCCTGAGGTCTTAGAGGTGATGCTACCCTATTTTTCTGAACTTTATGGCAACCCCTCCAGTATGCACTTTTTCGGAGGGCAGGTGGAGAAGAAGGTGAATGAGGCGAGAGAGAAGGTGGCAGATATTCTGGGGGCAGAGCCATCAGAGATCGTCTTCACGAGTTGCGGAACCGAGAGTGATAACGCAGCGGTATTGGGAACCCTCGATGCCTATCCTGAGAAACGGCACCTCATCACGACCCGCGTGGAGCATCCTGCCATTGGTAATGTCTGTACCTATTTGGGTCGAAAGGGTTACCGGATCACCGAACTTTCCGTAGATAGAGAGGGGCAGTTGGATGCGGATGAATTGAAGGAGCTCATTAAAGATGAGACGGTCTTGGTCTCCATCATGTATGCCAATAATGAAACCGGTGTGATCTTTCCCATTGAGGAGATCGGCGAGATCGTGAAGGCAAAAGGGATTCCTTTCCATACTGATGCGGTCCAGGCAGCCGGAAAGATCCCCCTCAATATGAAAAAATCGACCATTGATATGCTTTCCATCTCCGGCCATAAACTCCATGCGCCCAAAGGGATTGGGGTCCTCTATATCCGAAAGGGGACTAAGTTTTCTCCATTTATGATCGGCGGTCACCAGGAGAAGGGAAGAAGAGGGGGGACGGAGAATGTCCCTTACATCATCGGTCTCGGAAAGGCCTGCGAACTGGCCAAAAAGCATCTTGATGAGGAGAATACGCGTATCAGGGTCTTGAGGGACTATCTCGAAAAGAAGATTTTGGAGACTATTCCAAGTGCAATGGTCAATGGGGATCGGGTCCATCGACTTCCCAACACCCTGAGCATCAGTTTTGAATATGTGGAGGGAGAATCGATTCTCTTGTTGCTTTCGGATCTCGGCATCTGTGCCTCTTCGGGTTCTGCCTGCACTTCTGGTTCACTGGAACCTTCGCACGTGCTCAGGGCGATGGGCGTCCCGTTCACGGCAGCCCATGGATCGATCCGTTTCAGCCTTTCGATCTATAATACAAAGGAGGAGATGGATTACATCATCGAGCATCTCCCGCCGATCATTCAGCGGTTGCGGGATATCTCGCCCTTCTGGAAAGACTATCTAAGATCCCAGGGAAAGGTATAATCTGAGGCATCCTTCGGAGAAAAAAGGATTATCTCAAATCTAAATTTCAAAATCCAAATGTCAAAGTCCAAAATTAAGAATTTTTGATATTTGAGATTTGAAGAGATCTCTGAGAATCCCCTTTTTTGTCACCCTGGACTCGTTTCAGGGTCTCGTAACTCATTGATTTTGTGAGATGTCCCGCCGGCGGCGGGATTCAGCATGACATTTTGGCCTACTTTATGACTTTTTCAGAAATCTCTTGAACTTGATTTGACATTTGAACTTTGGTATTTGAAATTCTGGTTTTTTGGATTTAATTCATGAAGCCTTCAGTACCTCCTGATTGATCTCAATCTTGGCTTTGGTTCGTAATTCCTTGAGCCAATTTTGGAAAAATTCTTCTTGCTTCTGATATCGGAGCCGTTTCTCGAGGTCTTTCTTGACCGACGAAAATTTAGACTGATCTGCAGGTTCCAAAGCCAATAATTTCACCACAAAATATCCATCCTTTGTCCGAAGCGCCTCTTTTGCAAAGGGATTTTCTATCGTCAACGAAGAGAGGGTTTTCATGAAATCCCCGGCGGGTCCAATTTTTGGAATCACTCCTCCTGTTCGGGTAAAAAGACCTGTCTCCTCCACCTGGAACCCGCGCTCCCTTGCGACCTCTCTTATCGCCTTGCCCGTTCGAACCTGGTTGAGGAAATCTTCAGCAACCTGACGGGCCTTCTCTTCGCACTTTATTCCGAGCACCTTTCGGCTCACCTCTTCCTTCACTTCTTCCAGAGGAGGGATTCGGGAATCCTTCTTGTTCAACAACTTTAGGATATAGAAATTGGGCGGTATGCTGGCCACAGCAGAAATCTCTCCGACCTTTAGAGAGGAGGCATTAGAATAGAACGAAGGGTTCCTACCGATCTCGGGAATCTCATCGCCTTCCTTAAAAAAACCTGTCGTCTTGATCGGAATGCCCTTCTCCTGGGCAAACTTTTCTAAATCGCGGCTTCGAAAAAGGGAGTAGAATGCATCGTCGGCTCTACGGGAGGCTTCTGCTTTTGCTTTTTCTTTTCTCAATGTCTGAAGAATCTGGTCTTTCACCTCATCAAGAGGCTTTTGTTTCTCGTCCACCATTTCCTCTGTCTTAAAAATGCGGAAGCCATCTCGCCCCCGTACGACCTCACTCATCTCACCTGCCTTCATCGAAAAGAGAGCCATTTCAGTCTGCTCATCGAGTATCCCCTTTTGAACCCATCCCATATCGCCTCCTTTAGGGGCGGTATTTGACTCGGAATATTGTTTGGCCAGTGAGCCAAAACCCTGGGTCTTCTTGGCTTTTTCCAAGATCGCTTCGGCCCTCTTTCTCTTCTCCTCCACTTTATCGGGTGGATCCTGTGGGTCGACTTTGATCAGAATCTCCCGTGCCTTCAACTGTTTGGGTATTTTGAACCTCTCTTGTTGGGAGTCGTAGTATCGTTTGATCTCATCGGAAGAGATCTGGACTTTTCCTTCGAATTCAGAGGGCCGAAAAATGAGATATTGGATTTGAAAAAAAGGAGGAACCCTGAACTCCTCCTGATGTTTTTGATAATAATCCTTGATCTCCACTTCGTTCACATTGATTTGGCTCTTAAAGGCCTCTGGGATGACCTTGATGAAGTCAAGATTGATACGCTCGTTCTCAAAGAGATAGGTTTCCCCTATCTCCCCTTCAGAGACCTGCCCCCCGTTCAATCTAATCAGATTAACGACCTTCGAGAACAACAGGCTCTCCTGCTCCTTTTCTTCGAAATCTTCCACGCTGATCCGATTAAGACGAAGAAGCCTTTCGTAATAGCGTGGATCAAATTGGCCGTTGGCTTGGAAAGATGGGTTGGATTCGATCGCCTCCCTCAGTTCTTCATTGCTGATGTGAAACCCCAATCGCTTCGCCTCCTGAAGGATGAGAACCCGGGAGATGAGATCATCTAAGACCTTCTCTCTGAGATGGAGCTCTTCGACCATCTTCTCCGAAAAGGATGGACCAAACGCATCTCGATACTGTTTGATCACACCTTGATAAGCATCGCCGTAATTCTTCAGGTCGATGACGACTCCGTTCACCTTGGCTGCATAGTTCGTTTTTTTCTCCCGGAGGAAATAAGACCCTCCCCAGGAGACGAAACTCACAGCCACCACTATCAGGATGCCTCGAAGCATCCAGGAACTTGCATGTTCCCTAAATATCCTCAGCATAAAGCCTCTCCTTTCTAAACGGGAATCATAATCAATCTCCTTTAAAAACACAAGGGTTTCTCCAGGGCCCAAGTTCCAATATAGAAATTTCGAAACCTCAAAACCACCGGGGGGCAACCCCGCCCAGGGCGGGGCTGTCCTCACAATTTCACCCTTTAGGACAGGCGAGACGCCTGTCCTGCCGATATTTGGCATGACTATCTCTTTTTTTTGGGGGAATGAATTTCCTTGAATCAAATTGAAGTATTTGTTAATATAAGACAGTTTTACCCCGCACCTGGGAAAAGGTGGGGGTAAAGCTAAAAGGAAGCCCTGTGTTTCAACACCAGGTGCGGGGTTTACTAAGCGGAGGCGGAAAAGGAATGGTATTCAATTCATTGTGGGGTCTTTTTTCAACCGATTTGGCCATCGATCTGGGAACCGCAAATACCGTCGTCTATGTCAAGGGAAAAGGGATTCTGGTTTCTGAGCCCTCTGTCGTCGCGGTCCAGAGGGATTCGAGAGGGGAGAAGCGTATCTTAGCCGTGGGCCGTGAGGCCAAAGAGATGTTGGGGCGAACTCCTGGAAATATCTACGCCATCCGGCCAATGAAGGATGGGGTCATCGCCGATTTTGAAATCACCGGTGAGATGCTTCGCTATTTCATCGCGAAGGTCCACAATCGCAAGGCCTTGCTTCGACCCCGGGTGGTCATCTCGGTTCCCTCTGGCATCACGCCGGTGGAGAAACGGGCGGTCCGGGAATCGGCCCAGTCTGCTGGCGCAAGGGAGATCTATTTGATTGAAGAGCCGATGGCTGGAGCGATCGGTGCTGGCCTCCCTATTACTGAAGCCTCGGGGAATATGGTTATCGACATCGGAGGAGGGACGACGGAGGTGGCCGTCATCTCCCTTTCGGGGATCGTCACCAGTCAATCCATTCGGGTGGCAGGGGACAAAATGGATGAGGCCATCGTCCAATACGTCAAGCGAAAATATAACCTTCTCATTGGCGAACGGACGGCTGAATTGATCAAGATCAATATCGGGACCGCCTTCCCCGAAGAGAATCCTCAAAGCATCGAAGTCAAAGGAAGGGACTTGGTGACGGGGATTCCAAAAACCCTTGAGATCAATAGCGAGGAAGTCCGGGAGGCGTTGGCTGAATCGATCAATATGATCATTGATACGGTTCGGATCACTCTTGAAGGGACACCACCGGAGTTGGCTGCAGATATTGTGGACAAAGGGATCGTCCTGGTGGGCGGAGGGGCCCTTCTGAAGAACCTTGATATTCTCCTCCGGGAGGTGACCAGCCTCCCGATCACCATTGTCGATGATCCCCTCTCGGCGATTGTTATGGGCGCAGGGAAGGTGCTGGACGATGAAAAACTGCTCCATTCGGTGACGTTCCAATATTGAAGGTTGATGAGGATTCGCAGCTTTTTTCTCTTTCGAAGGTATACCCTCCTGGTTTTCGTCGTTCTCCTTCTGTTGTCAGCCCTGGTCCTGATGTCGTTGAGGGTCAAACAGCGAAAAGGGGTAGACTTTTTCGATGCTCTTCTGATGGAACTCTGCTCCCCCTTCTTGAAAGCCTCGACCTTCGTCATCAACACCATCCAAGGGGTCTTCCAAGATTATATATTTTTGGTCCACCTTCAGAAAGAGAATATGATACTCAAGCAGAGGATCGTTGAGCTTCAGGAAGAGAATGGTCAGTTGAAGGAAATGGAATTGACCAATGAACGCCTTCAAAAACTCCTGCAATTTCGGGAGAAAATTTCCCCTTCCATGATTGCCGCGGAAGTGATCGGCCAGGACCCCTCCTCCTGGTTTAAGAGCGTGACCATCAATAAAGGGGAAAAGGATGGGCTACGAAAGGGGATGGCCGTCATCTCGCCTGAAGGAGTGATTGGCCAAATCCTCAGAACGGGTCCCTATCATTCCACCATTCTTCTTATCACGGATTATAGCAGCGCCATCGATTCCATTGTCCAGAGAACCCGAGCCAAAGCGATCGTGGAGGGAAAAGGGGAGAACCGATGCCAACTTAAGTACCTTCTCCGGGCGGAAGAAGTGGTCGTCGGGGATATCGTCGTCACCTCCGGTTTGAGCGGAAGCTTTCCAAAGGGGTTGGTGGTCGGCGAAATCAGGAAAGTGGAGAAGACAGGCCAAGGTGTTTTTCAATATGCAGAATTGGTTCCCAGTGTGGATTTGTCAAAATTGGAGGAGGTCCTCGTCATCCCGGAATCTTCACTCCCCCTTCAAGAGGAAAAGGCCAAGAAGGCAAAGAGGACTCCAGGAATTCAAAAGAGAAAATGAGACGGATCGCCCTTCCTCTCTTTTTAGGAATTTTCTTTCTAACCTTACAGACCACCCTGTTGACTTCCTTCTCCATTCAGAGGATCAGACCGGACATCGTCTTGATCCTTCTCGTTTATTTAGGCTTCTCCTGCCCAATGGTCTTAGGCGGAATCTTTGCCTTCTTCCTGGGGTACCTCATGGATCTCTTTTCCGGAAACGCCTTTGGCCTCTACACTTTCTCCAGACCTTTTATCTTCTGTGTCGCGCACTTCTTCAAGGACCGGTTCTATTTAGAAGGTTTCCTATCTCAATCCCTTTTTGCCTTTTCCCTCGCCTTGATTGAAGGATTCCTGCTCCTGATCCTTTTGAACGCCCTCAATCCCAAGCCCCTTGGCCACCTTTATCCGTTGTTGGTTACTGTCCTCCTCCCTCAATCTTTTTCCACGGGTCTGATTACTCCCACCCTCTTTTCGTTTTTCAAAAAGGGCTTTTCGTTATTCAGTCAGCGGGAGATGGGTTGAAAGTAAGAGAAAGGTGATGATGGAACTCAATACCCAGAGGATGGAAGAGTTTAAAGGCAGGTACAAATATTTTGTGACCTTCGTCGGTTTGGCTTTCTTTTTGATCATTATCGGGCTGTGGTACTTTCAAGTGATCAGGGGAAGTGAATTCAGGCGACTCTCTGAGAACAACCGCATTCGAATCCTTGAGAACCCTGCTGACAGAGGAATGCTGTTGGATCGAAAGGGACGTATCCTGGCCCAAAATCGGCCTTCCTTTGAGGTTTACCTTGTTCCCGAAGACCTGAAGGTCAATCCAGAGGTTTCGGTCCAAGTGGGGGAGTTGCTGCGCATGGGCGAGGATGAAATCAAGGAAAGACTACAGAGCATAAAAAGACGCCCTCCCTTCAAACCGGTGAAGATTAAATCCGATATCGATTGGCATGAGCTTGCCCTTCTCGAAACCAACCGAGTTCATCTCCCGGGTCTCATTGTCGATGTTCGGCCAAAGCGGGCTTATAATTATGGCAGTCTGGCCTCTCATCTCATCGGTTACCTCGGAGAAGTCGACGAAAATGAACTGAAAGAGTCGAAAGATGCCGCGTATCGAATGGGCGCCCTGATCGGAAAATACGGAGTTGAGTATCGGTGGGAGCCCGATCTCAGAGGGGTGGATGGAGGGCGGCAGATCGAAGTGGATGCCCTGGGAAGGGAGGTCAAACCCCTCCAAAGTGTTGAGCCGTTTCCAGGGAACAACGTTATCCTTACTATCGATTTCGACGTTCAGAAGATTGCGGAGGAGGCGTTTCAAGACAAGAATGGAGCCCTCATCGCCATGGACCCCAAAAAGGGCCGAGTTTTGGCAATGGTGAGCAAGCCCTCTTTTGATCCTGACCTCTTCGCGAGAAACATCTCACCAGAAGAATGGAAATCACTCCTGGAAAACCCTCATCATCCCCTCCAGAACAAAGGGATTCAAGGCCAATATCCTCCTGGTTCAGTATTCAAGATCATTACTGCCATTGCTGGCTTGGAATCAGGGATCATCACTCCGGACACACAGTTCACCTGCACAGGAGTTTACCCCTATGGGAATCGGGATTTCCGTTGCTATAAAGAAGGGGGGCATGGGACGCTGAGCCTCCATCGTGCCATCGTCGAGTCCTGCGACATCTATTTCTACCAGGTGGGACTGAAAGTGGGGGTCGACAGAATTGCCCAGTATGCTAACGAGTTCGGGTTGGGAAGAAAGACAGGGATCCTTCTGCCACACGAAAGGGTGGGGAATGTTCCCTCAACTTCATGGAAGAAGAAACATTTTGGGGTTCCATGGTACAGTGGGGAAACCCTTTCCCTTTCAGTAGGTCAAGGATATCTGAACGTAACGCCCATTCAACTCCTCGTGCTCATCTCAGCGATCGCCAATGGAGGGAAGCTTTACCTCCCTCAAGTGGTGGAGAGGGTTGAGAATATCTATGGGAACATTTTGAAGGAATACCCGCCCATGGAGATGGATAAGGCCACCGTTTCCGAAAAGACTCTCCATATTGTTCAAGAGGCCCTCATGGGAGCGGTCAATGAGCCCCATGGAACGGGATGGGCGTGCGCGCTAAAAGGGTTTAAGGTCGCCGGGAAGACCGGAACGGCCCAAGTTGTCAAGATGGCACAGGATTTTAAAAAGGGGGATATGGATCGGATGCCGCTGAAATTTCGGGATCATGCATGGTTCGTGGCCTATGCCCCTTTTGAGGACCCTCAGATAGCGATTGTCGTCCTCGTTGAACATGGAGGTTTTGGAGGCGCAGCTGCAGCTCCCATTGCCAAAAAGGTGATCGAAAAATACCTCAGCCTTGAGCCGTCGATACCTCCAAAAGTGGCGAGAGCGCAGATGGATTCCAAAGATGATGATTGACCGACGCCTCCTTATCCACTTCGATTGGACTCTATTAGGGATTGTCCTCCTGATCGCCTCCATTGGCATTCTTAACCTCTACAGCGCCGCCTCCGGTGG
>Ga0299912_10000574_pt1 | contig 31029 bp, 28 predicted proteins | sample RVTome_2_FD_207667 | JGI IMG/M metagenome (GOLD analysis project Ga0299912, IMG submission 207667) | Soil microbial communities from uranium-contaminated site in the Upper Colorado River Basin, Wyoming, United States - RVT95D214 (version 2) ... | reverse complement strand
AGGGCGTTTTTCACCAAATTGTGAGTCCTCCGTCTACAACGAGGTTATGCCCGGTTACGTAAGAGGAGGCCTCCGAGGCCAGATAAACCAAAGCCCCTTTCAACTCTTCCGGCCTTGCCATCCGGGACATCGGCACTTTGTTGTTATAATTGCGAAGAAACTCCTGGTCCTGATTGTTATAAACACCGCCTGGGCTTAGGCAGTTGACTCTTATATTATACTTTGCCAGATGAACCGCTAAATACTTGGTTAACTGGATAATACCACCTTTACTTGCAGAGTAAACCTCGGGATTGTTCAGCCCTGAACTGCCGTAGATTCGCGGATCAGAGCTCACAATGCCATAGATGGAACCGAGATTTATGATATTCCCATGCCGTTGTTCGATCATCCGCCGCCCCACTATTTGTGAGCACAAGAACGTCCCAGTCAGATCAACACGCAGGATCCTTTCAAAATCAGCCGGCGTTCTCTCCTCAAGTGAAGTTGAAATATGTTGACAAGCAGCGTTTACGAGGATGTCTATTTTCTGAAACCTTTTCTCAACCTTTTTAACCATGCTCTCGATCGAGGATGTATCCGTTACATCCACGCAAAAGCCCATCGATTCCGAGCCGATCCCTGAGAGTATATTCGCTCTTTCCTCGCACAGTTTTCCATTCAAATCAGCTAACACAACGTGAGCACCGGCCTCCGCGAAGGCCTCGCCAAAATCCCCTCCCAAATAACCGGCCGCACCCGTTATCACGGCAACTTTATTAGTTAATTTGAATAGATCAAGAACTTGCACGATTCACTCCGAATTTAGTAAACCTTCAATCAGTTCAGATGGAAGTCTTATCAGTCTTTCCGACGTAAACAGGTCATAGAGGGTGTTTATGGTCCTTCCGTTGTGCTGATTTATGATATAGTATCCTATATTCTCTCCAAAATGATTGGAACCGGCATAATTGGCTCTCCAGACTACGTAGAGCCCGCCTGCTTCCCTGTAAATCGGAACACAGTCTTTTCGCCTCAAGGCATGACGGTGGGTGAGAGGCACCATTCTTGGTTTCTCTTCTATCCAGAAAAAATCTCTTTCTTCCACCACGCTCATAACAGAATCATACGGACCTTTGATCAGCATACCGACGGCGCTATCAATGTCTTTGCTCGTACGAAAAGGACAGTTCGGAAGCAGGGTAATCACAATGTCAAAGACAGTATTCTCGTTCTTCTCCAATGCAACTAAGACATGCTTTGCCACGTCAGCCAACCCTACCCGGTCTCCGACAAGCTCAACGGGCCTTAGAAAAGGTACTTCTGCGCCATTCTCCTGAGCTATCCTGGCAATCTTTCTGTCTTCTGTGGACACGATAACTCTCTGCACGTGTGCTGATTGCAGGGCTGCTTCTATGGTATAGACGAGTAATGGCTTGCCCCCCAGTTGCTTAATATTTAAGTGGTCTACTTCGTCATTACTTCCTCTTGCAGGGATAATCGCAATTATCCTGTGCTGCATTCTTTATGTTCCTTGAAAGACTGAACCACCTTTTCAAGCCCTTCAGGTAGAAGAATCTCAGGTTTCCAATCTAAGTTTTGCTCGGCTTTGCTTATGTCGGCGTAACAATCTGGAATCTCTTCATCCCTTGCATTACCTGTAACCGTCACTTCTTTTGTCATCCCGGTTATTCCAAGGGTAAGCTCTATAACCTCCTGCACGCTGTAACTTCGCCCAATACCAAGGTTAAACACTTCAGGCTTTCTTGGATTGTTGCCAGCTAAAGCCTGGACGTACGCCTCTATAACATCACTTACGTAGATGTAGTCCCTCTTGGGAGAAAGATCGTTCACTGTAATTTCATCTGAATAAAGTGCCTGATAAACCACGGACGGGATCAGAAATTCCCTCCTTTGACCCGGACCATAAATGTTAAAGGGGCGAAAAATTATCGGCACGAGGCCATAATCATCAAAATATCCCAGACACAATTCTTCCCCAAAGAATTTACTGCGATGGTAGTGGCTATGGGATCTTATAGAGTGATTTTCATCGACAGGAAGATAATTAGGGTGCCCATAGACATAGGAGCTTACGTAGATCAATCTGCTAATGCCTCTCCTCCTGCACAACTCTAAAATATTCAGAGTGGTCAAAAAATTTGTTCTATAAACATCTAAAGGGTTCTCCTGGGCATACGGAATATATACCTTCGCTGCTAAATGTATGACCTGATCTACGGGCGGCAGCCCCTCCAAAGACACCATATCGGTTAAATCTGTGCCTTGCGCCAAATCTGCTTCGATAACATCGACCCCTAAAGCAACCAACCGTTTAACCAAATGCTTGCCGACGAATCCGCTGCTGCCCGTAAGCAGCACCTTTTGACCAATGAGAGCATCTACGCTTCCCATTTTTGTATTGCCTCAATGGCGTTCTCATAGTCCGCAAACCGCCCAACATCCAGCCAGCGACTGCCGATGTCATATACAAAAATCTTCCCGGAATTTTGCTTGACCTTTTCCAGAAGCGCCGGAAAGTCCATATGATTGTTCCTTGGGATTAAACGTACAATAGAGGGATTCATCATATATATACCGGAATTTACATAATTATGTGAAGTGGGTTTCTCCGTTAGAGACCTGAGCTCACGGTTACTCTTCCAATCAACAACACCGTAAGGTATCTCCACAGAATGTTTTGTGACCCCAAGCGTGATGTCCGCTTTGTTCTTAATGTGAAAGTCAACCATTAGGGAAAGGTTGGTGTCGAAAATTATATCACCATTAACCAATAGAAACGGCTCGGTCAAAAACTCTGATGCCAGCTTTAGCGCTCCGACCGTTCCAAGTTTCTTCCTCTCCTTGACAAGATGGACGGTAATTTTGTATTTGCTATTAAGATTAAGACATCTTTCAAAATCTTTGGCGCGATAATTTGTAGTTATAAATATCTCATCAAATCCGTAAGATCGAGAGAGACGAATCGTATGCTCAATAACAGTCTCATTGCCAAGAGGCAATAAGGGCTTCGGTATCAAGTATGTAAAGGGACGAAGCCTGATGCCTTCCCCGCCGGCCATAATTACTGCTTTCATAAAGCTATCCCTGCAAATTACACAAACGGCTTTTGAGAACTCGAGAATTGTCCTTCATCCGGCAATTCGCTCCATCCTCCCATCAGCCTATTGATCTTGTTTGTTAATCTGGAAAGCCCCTTACCATCCACAAGTCGTTCTGATATCGATCGCATCTTTTTTCGTCTTTCGATGTCTTCTGCCAACTGAGTGACCGTGTTGAGAATATCCGACCCACTCACACAGTCAACCAGTCCCATGTTTACTATTGCCTCTTTCTTATGCAGTGTTGATGCAAACTCATTTTGATGCCTATTTTGGCAAATAATGATGGATGGAATGCCCAAATAAGCGAGTTCATACATCGAATTGCCGCCCGAAGCCAGAGCAATATCAGCGTTTGACATCAGCTCAGCAATTACCTTAACATTTTCCCTTATAGTGTAGTTTTTTTGCAATTTTTCAGATAGTCTACTTAGCTCGTCTTTGAACCTAAAAGCTGGGCCCACGTGAATTGTAACTTCGACATCTCCTGATATTGGGGCCAATGCGTTAAGTGCTTTGATGGTTATGCCTTTTGGATCAGAGCCGCCCATAGTGATCAAGATATTTCTGACCGTACCTATCCTTTTTCTCTTGTGTTTTAATTCCCTGAAAGAGGGATTCAATATAACATAAGAAGGACCCAAACAATGTGGTGGTTCAGATAGTTGAAAGGTCTCAAACCCATCGAACGTATTGTAATTTATGACAATATCCGAATACTCATCAGACGTCTGGAATTCATGAAAGGTTATCAATTTTCTGTTGTCCCTTTTTACTTTCGGGAAATAGCCGAAAGGATAGACAAGCAGATCAGAAATAAGCAGTCTAATTTGATGGCTTGCGAGTGTTTCGTCAAGAATATCCAGTTCTGATTCGAGATGACAATTTGCAGGCAGATACTCAACCATCTTAGTTTTGAGTATCCTCTTTACAATCGGATTTTCTTTACAGACAAACAGGACTTTATCTTCCGGGAAAACGTCGGACAAGGTGATACAACGCACCAGATGTCCCAGACCAAGCTCCTCAGAGGCGTCAACTCTAAACGCGATCATCGTATCATATCAAAGGTAATAGTTGTATCTGCTGGAATGTTGGTTTTAGCAGTAGCACCAACTACCAAGCCTATAGATTTTGGATATATACCTGTGCCAGGTCTCTTGCAGATAAGCATATCCTCAGTTATGGCCGTCGCTTTTGGAATATCTACCCTGGCTGTGATGCTTTTTCTGGCATAAAGGCGAGCCTTCTTCTCAGCCTTGTAGTATCCATTTAGAAACGTACCTTTGCTCTTTTCGACACGTCTTATGTCTTCAATCATATTCCTAAGCTCATCTGGGCCCACCGAAAATCGGTGGTCGGGGCTGTCCGGCAATGACTTGTCAATTGTGTAGTGTTTCTCCAAGGTTCTAGCACCCATCGACACAGCAGCTATTGCCACCGTGGTTGCCAGAGTGTGGTCGGAATAACCCACAGGAATGTCTGGAAATATCTGTTGGAGTCTCACCATCCTGGATAAATTTGCGTCCTCATCCTTACAGGGATAGCTCAGTATGCAATGTTGAAGTATTATGTTTTTGTTATTCTCTGAATAGACTACTCCAATCGCTTCTTCTATCTCCCCAACCGATGCTGCGCCCGCAGACAATATAACAGGTTTCCCTTTGCCGGCCACAGCTTTTATGAGCTGGTGGTGGGTTATGTCTGCAGAAGCAATCTTGAAAACATCCATATCGAGCTCGGACAAGAAATCCACGTCATCGAGGTTGAAGGGCGTTGAGCAGAAAACGATCCCTAATCTATCACACAGCTTTTTGACTTCAAAATAAGCCTCTTTGGACAGGTCATCAAGTCTTGCAAAGGTGTCGTATTGAGTTCCTCCTCCATCAACATCCAATTTGGAATCCCAATATCGTTTCGCGGTTTTGGTAGTGATTGTGTCTGCCTTATAGGTCTGAAATTTTACAATGTCCGCACCGGCCTCAGCGGCGGTACGAATCAACTTCTTTGCCCTTTCGGGATTATTGTTGTGATTGACGCCGGCATCTACAATAATAAGACATGGGTCGTTACTACCCACGTATTTATCTGCGATTTTTACCCGTCTCATATCAACCTCCGATAGCGAGTCGTGGCGGCAATGCTGCTCTCCCCCGCCACCCTGGCAGGGCCGGCTAATCTATTCCACCCCCAATAGTATGTACCGGCCACGGCTTTTTGGACACAGGTGTGTCTTGAGCCAGGTCGAAAGATTTGTAGATAATCATGCGGCAATCTCTACGAGCGTGCATTGTCCCTCTTTTGGAAATCTCATGGTTACATGCTTATTGGCAGCTCTATATATTATATATATTTGGTTTGTAAAGTCTTAAATTTTCTGTGTTGCTAAACCATCTAATAGTTTCTTTTAATCCTTCCTCCAATGTGTACTTTGGGAACCATCCTGATAATTTCTGTGCCTGTTCCGTATCTGCCCAGAGCCTTTCTACCTCGCTCTGTTCAGGTCTTATTCTCGCCTTTTCAGTTACTATCTCTACCTCCACATTCATTAACCTGGCAATTACATCCACCAAATCTCCAATGGAAATCTCACAATTATCTCCAATATTTATTACTCTACCTATGGAGTCACTTAGTTCCGCTGTTTCTATAAACCCCTCCACGGTATCTTTTACATAAGTAAAATCTCTTGTGGGATGAAGCGAGCCGATCTTTATTTTTCTTTCGCCACAAAGAATCTGAGTAATGATAGTTGGAATTACTGCTCTGGCGGATTGCCTCGGTCCGTAGGTATTAAACGGCCGTATGACTGCAACGGGCAACTCAAACGAACGACAGAATGCTATTGCAAGCAGATCCGCTCCAGCCTTCGTTGCCGCGTAGGGAGACTGAGGGTTTATGGGATGCCTTTCCGTAATGGGGACGAACTGGGCAGTACCATACACTTCACTGCTGGAAGTATGAATTAGCTTTTCTACCCCATACTCTCTACACGCATTCAGGATGTTGGCGGTCCCCCCAATGTTCGTCTGGACAAAATCTAAAGGGTTAACGTAAGAATAAGGAATGGCAACTAAAGCTCCCAGGTGGAAGACTATCTCCCGGCTTTTCACCGATTTTCTTACCGCTTCCGGGTCCTTTAGGTCCCCGGCAAATAGCTCCAACGATTCCTGAACATCCTTGGGCAGAAGCTCAATGAGCCCCCAATCGTTTCGGGAATTGTAGTGGACAAAGACCCTTACAGAAGCCCCGAGTCCGACCAGCTTCTCAGTCAGATGGCTGCCAATGAAACCACTGGCTCCGGTAACCAGCACTTTCTTCCCCCTCCAATTAAACATGTTAATCACATTCCTTTCCGTAGAGTCCAGTTATGTAGAGATACGCAAATTATTTGGACACAGCAGGCTTTTCGTGAACCACTCGGCGTGACGTATCGCTTACAGCCCCCATAGGTATCTGAATGCTTTGCATTGCCTGAGTTCTAATCCATCGATAGGTTATCTCCATCCCCTTGCGCAGAGGCATGGCGGGTTTCCACCCAAGCTTTTCGCTGACAAGCCTATTGTCAGAATTTCTGCCCCGCACACCCAACGGTCCTTTTATATGTTTTATAGTCAGCTTCTTACCTGCAATATCCATGGTCATTTCAGCCAGATCATTTATTGTTATCATCTCTTCAGAGCCGATGTTAACCGGGCCTATGAACTCCGAATCCATCAGCCTACGTATCGCTTCAAGACATTCCTCTACATATAAAAACGACCGTGTCTGCCTGCCATCTCCCCAGATTTCTATCTCGCCGCCATCGGAAGCTTCTGCCACTTTCCTGCAAATAGCAGCGGGCGCTTTTTCTCTGCCGTTGTTCCAAGCTCCTTCCGGCCCAAATATATTGTGCAGTCTCGCGATACGAACCGCCAAACCGTTGTTTCTGTGATAAGCCAGATACATCCGCTCACTGAATAGTTTCTCCCAGCCGTATTCGCTGTCGGGAGCAGCCGGGTAGGCAGAATCCTCCGAGCAGTTGGGGTCATCTGGGTCCACTTGGTTGTACTCGGGATAGACACAAGCAGATGAGGAATAAAATATCTTCTTGACCCCTGCCTTACAACATGTATCAACCATATTCAGGTTTATCATCGCTGAGTTGTGCATAATCTGCGAATCATGTTCACCCGTAAAGACATAACCAGCTCCGCCCATATCAGCGGCCAGTTGATATGCTTCATCAAAAGCGAGGTCTGTGACCTCGCGGCAGACTACCGGGTCCCGCAGATCACCGATGACAAAGTCGTCCGCCTCGGTCCGGCTGAATTCGTGATACTTTAGGTCAACTCCGCGAACCCAAAATCCCTCTCTCTTGAGTTTCTTGACCAGATGGCCCCCGATGAAGCCACCTGCACCACACACCAAAGCTTGTTTGTGCTTTCCCATCAGAATTTTCTCTCGATACCAACAATAAAGTCACTTTTGGATAAAACCATTTATGGGAAAACCTGGAATCGAGCAAACTCCGTTCCCGTCGGTTGCGCCAGAGCCGATAGAAAATACCTGCATCAATTTCCCGGAAAGCGATATTAGGTATCATCAATGGGCAGAACGGAAATGGTCTGCATCACCTGCGCAAAGAGCTGCCCCAGTAAACAGGATTACCCCTTGTCGACCAGCTTAGGCTCATTGGGGTTGAATCCGTTCTCTTGCACAACCTTACTCCTTCGCGCCGCAACTATTTTCCTCTTATTCTCAAGGTCGGCGAAAGCAATGTCCTCTTCCTCCTCCTGGCGCCCGGGCCTAAATGGCGATTCCCATTGATCTTTACTCCCCATGCCCTTCAGCCTGGCAAAATAATCACGAGCGAAGGCTACAAATACCGCAACCATAAAAGAAACCGCCCCAGCAAATGCCGTCTTTCGTTTGGTGCCCCTGGGCATTCTTATCTCTGGCACAACGGCTTCGTCAAGCACCTGAATAGTAGGCATGTTCTTAGCTTCTTCAATCTTTGCCATCTCATATTCTGTTGTGAGCAGCTCGAACAACATTTCCTGAATCTTTGCCTCTCTACTGAGAATGTTCTCAATCTTGCTCAGTTTTTCCTCCACTTCCTTCAACCGATTTTCCAGAAAAGTCCTTTTACTGGTCGCCTGGCCCGCGGAGAGTTTCTTATTTTGCCGGTCCAGCTCTTCCACGTAAGCGTTTGCCATAGCTGCTGCTCTTTGGGGGTCTTTATCCTGCACTGTTATGGTAACAATGCCCTCGTTGTTGATTTTGACGGTAGTGTTGCCTCTTAGCGCTTTTCTAACGTAGGATTTATATTGTTTCTCCTCGTAAACGTCCATCAAATCGAACCTGTCGATTATGGCATCGAGCACAGCTCGGCTCTCGAGAATAGCAGCGTACATTTGAGCAACACCCGTGACGCCAATAGCTTTGCGCAGTATCAAGCTCCTTTCCGCTCCTAATGCCCCGCCTAGTCCTGACTCTCGTTGTAGAACCTCCATAGGAGGCACAACTGAGACGGTGGCCGAGTAGACTTTAGGTGATGAGAGGCTAATGATTCCCGTTGTTACCACGGCTACCCCGCAAATCAACAGTATCATCCTGCGGTATTTGTAGATTACTCTGAAATAATCGAGAAGACTTATCTCGTCATCTTGAAGTGCTTGTCGTTGCTTGTCACTGTCCCAGCCGTGGTTTTGAATATCGTCCATGACGAAAGATTCTTTCGCACAAAAACTAAAGGCACACTCCTCGCCTTATGGATAAGCCGAGCGATGCCTAAAACCACTGTCTATTATCCGCGTCCACCATTCAAAACACGTAACATACTACTGCGCTGAACTTGACAGTCAACACATTTTTCTATTTTTCCCTTACATGCTTATTGCTCGTAATTGCTCGCAACCCGTAGAGTCCACCTATACTCCGTCCACGTCCGCTACCGCCCGCTGTTAATATGGACAAAACACTCTAAGGTTAATTTCGAACAACAATCCCCAAAGCGGTTCGGCAGAGAAAGCAAACCTCTGAGTTTCCGATTGCCGAAAGACGCCCCCAATTAGGCTGCTGAGGCTGAACACCCCCGCGTCTTCCTCGGGGAAGCCAGAAGCGGGGGGACGAATGTTTCTGTCCTGCCTGCATAGTTACAAAACGGTTAATCACATCTCCACTTGTGCCGTTAATCTGGGCTATTGCAAACATAAACAACAAAACAGAAAAGCCCGTTCCGTGCCTGAGCTCGCTCTCTAACAACCCCAAGATAGGCAGATACTCATTATATTATTCGACCAAGAGATACGAGGAGCTTCAGCCTTTTTATAGGACGAGATTCTACGATTCAGGTTATCCTGTGGAATTTGTTGATGAGTCCTCTTTGCGCACCGTCGTAACAGAGCAAATTTTTGAACCCTTACGAGCGAGAACTGGGCATAGTGCCAGATCTGCAGGCTATTCTGAAGTTAATATAACCGCAGTGACAGAACCCCGGCAGGAAAGAAACCAAACTATGAGATCCAGCACCGATAGAGAGCCCAATGTATACCAAGGCGGTCAAAAATCCTGGAGAGCAGCCTGACTGACCCACTTTAGCGAAAATGAGACTTTCTCAGATCGACGGGCAAGGTTCATAGGACATAAGTGCTTTACAGCGCGAGACTTGGAAAAAGACGCCCGGCAGGACTCGAACCTGCGACCTACGGATTAGAAATCCGTTGCCGCAAAACGATAAGCGCCTAAAAGACAAAGACTTGCGGAGCACGGAAAACGGCGCTTACAAACCAGCTTACAAAGAAAATCCAAAAACAGCCCAAAATCAGCGTCAAACTCTACCCCCTGATTTAGCTAAAATTGTGCAAGTTTGGCCGGAACTGCCGGAACATATAAAAGTGGCGATAAAAACCCTCATCCAGGCACAGAGTACGGAGACGAAGTCAGATTGCAAATAAACTATCTACCAAACAAATCAACGTACTATGGCCAGTGCATTTTGTCTGAGCCGGATAAGTAGGCGGTGCTTTAGCATCCGGCGCCGCTCAGCATAAAACCGTTTAGCAGAACTATACAGGACAGCGGCAGCGGGATTTTTTCAGTGCAATATCCCGCCGTCTATGTAAGCTTTCCAAATATACGCAGCATACAATCAGTCTTATCTGCCTCGCCGGTTTTCGCCCCTGCGCGTATCACTGTTCTTGCGGGAATTGATTTGGCTATTCTTTTCCCTGACGTCAGTTTTTTTTTCGTCAGCCGGCCGAGAAGGCGGGCCTTTCCTGAAGATGCTCAGCAAATCCTGCTTATCAGATATAGGAGGTGACGTAGTCTTCACACGTTCGGGTGCGTTTGGCCCGGCTTCTCGCGGAGCAATTACTTTGGACTTGCGCTCAACAGGCCGTGCCGACGGCTGTTGTTGTTTAGTTGAGGGCGTCACGGGGACTTTTTTCTCCACGGACGGCTGGGTTGCCTTCGGACCCGATGACTCAGACTCCCATCGGCTTCGCTCCTGACCGAACTCGCGAACATCGGTTGTTTTCCTCGAGAGTTTTTGTTGGTCGTTATTATTCATCGGCTCGAATTTCATCTGGCCTTTCTTTTCGGCGATGACCGTTTTCAACGGCGCAGCAATCCAGAAATCCTTTTGCTGAATAACAGGCATCTGGTCCAGACGGGCTTCCATTTCGCGGTATGTTTTTGACGGACGAAGGTTCTTGTCTGCTCGGCGACGCTCGTAATCGTTGCGATGGAGTTCCTCCCAGAGAGGTTCCGTTCTGGAGTAGCGCCAGCGGTGATGCTCATAAATCGGGTCATACCACGTATAACGGCTGTGGCTCTCGAACCACGGGAAGATACCAATGCTGAGATAGACGTCATCATAGTAATCGCCGAAGTAGTAGTGGCAATAACGCGGATAGGTGAACAGCCCGAACTGCAGATTGCCGATATCGACGACGATGCTCAGCGAGTATGAAAATCTTGGCCGTTCGTAGATGCGCCTCGGGAAATAAACCGGCGCAAACAGCACACCTCGGCGAGATAACGCATAGTCCCAGTGGCCCGCGACAAATACGTATCCGCGAGGCGTCCAGACATGGTGAGACGGCTCCCATATCCAGTCCGGCTTGGCCGTAATCCAGTAACCGCGACGTAGAATATATTGACCCTTATACCAGTACCAGCAGGGCGGGACCCAGATATTGTCTGGCGATGTTGCGACCACAGATGGCTCAACGTCTACAATCGCCGGCGGGGCAGGCAGATATTCTATCTGCCCAACACTCGACATTGACGCCCAGAAGCCGGATACCCACTGCCAGCCCTCAGGCACTTTCGACCAGTAGCCCGGCACCCAGTACATCTTCGGCGGGATGGCTCGCCAGCAGCCGCTGACCCAGATATAGGTGTTCCGCTGCGAATCCCACGCCCAGTAGCCCGGCACCCAGACGAATTGTCCGGTCGGCCTTTCTGCGGGCGGATTTTCCTCTATGTCGGCGGGTGGCTGAGTCAGTGCAATTATGCCCGGCTGTGACTGTAAATCGACCGGCTCGGCGAATGCCTCATGCACGGGGCCGCTGGTCAACACTTCCGGCTGCTCCTGGGCCGGCTCAGGCGGCGGCTGCTCAGTTTCTTGGCTATAAATCAGACAGGACGAAAGAACTGTCGTTATCACTAACAGAATCGCAGTTTTCATATTTTTACCCCTTTCTCAAAAGTAAGTAAGGATTATTTATCAATTCTCATAATAACACACACTTCTCAAGTCCAACATATTGCAACAAAACACGACGAGTGTGCCTGACGACAAAATACGCCTGCAATTATAGATTGTACAGACGAATGATCAAGACGTTAGTGCGGAACTACACAAAGACCAAAGAACAAACATAGTTGCAGATCAAAGTATGCTTTTTGTCAAAATGGAGGGGGAGGGTGGGTTTTTGTCTCTGAATGATTTTGATTTATAGACTAATTTTTTTGCGTCGGAGTTAATAGATGAAATAGAGGTAAGAAGCCGAAGAAATACTCGGAAAAAACATCATAGAGTTCGTCAAGTGAAAAAATTGACATAAGACAATGTTAATCCAGACTTTATAAATTTTGAGCGTCTAACGAGTGGTCGGGGCCATATTCACTACAATATAGTTTGCAGAATCATTGAGCAGAATTCCCTGCCGAATAGCGAAAAGACAGGCTCAGAACGATACCTTGGTAATCATGGTTTTTGAGCCAAAAATGAGTTTTTCGCCACGTATACGCGTGCGCGCGCGAGGATACTCGCCTGTCTTACGGAGCAAAAACGGCACGGTTCAAGGCTTTACCTCTTTGGGAACGGGGGTCGATATGTGGTCGGCGTGATGGGGCAAAGCAGCCGTGAGAAGGTTGAATTTAACCCTTTTCTCTCAGCGCCACGCGCCGCGTTCTTTCATCTGGACAGTAGACGACTTGTTTTCAACTTGATTATCCGACTTTGAAAGTGTACAATATCATGGTCCTCACTTAGCGTGCATGGGTGGAAGGCGTGGTCGGACAGCGATGGATATCACCACTGAGCACTTGCGCGTAAACACCGGAACCCTGCTACCAGCCGCTACTGGAAGGGTGATAGGATGAAGATGGCACGATTACTGGTAGTTTCGGCTCTGCTGGTGGGCTGGGTGGCTTGGCCAAGCCTCGCCGGGCAGATCGCGGCAGATGTTACGAGCGATCTCGCCAATAGATACGCCGACAGCGACTCTGGTTTCGACAATCGCACGGGGCCGCTTGATTACCTCGACCTGGACGGATTCGTCAATGACTGGCTGTGGACGGGGCGGCCGGGTGGCTGCGATGCGGACTTCAGCTTCAATGGCATTGTGGACTTCCTGGATTTTACGATCTTTGCCTCGCGATGGTCGGATAGAGAAAAGTCTGTTGCGATTATTGTCGATTCGGGCACGTACGCCGGTGCGGCGAGCGAAATCGACAGGCTGCGAGCAGACATTACTAATGACCTGGGCGTCGATGTGTTCATTTGTCCAAATGAATGGCGCGACGCCGCCGACGTCAAGAATCTGCTCACGGAAAGATACGCTCGAAGCGGTTTGATGGGGGCGATTCTCATAGGAGAGATTCCGACCGCCTATTTTGAGTTTCGCGATGCGGGCGAGACGCCTACCGACTGGTACTATCAGGACTTAAGCGATAAGTTCGTCGATTCGGACGGTGACGGCAAGTTCGAGCAGGAGTATTACGGTCTGGAAACGGATGTCACGATGAGGGACATCTGGATTGGAAGGATAAAACCCCCGGTGAGCGGAGGAGAAGGCATAATGCTTTTGAAGCAGTATCTTGACAGCAATCACCAATACCGAACGGGTAAGCTCACATACCGCAAACGGATGCTGTATTTCGGCTCTATCGCCATCAACCAGAACGGAATGAGCAAAACGGACTATGACCATCTCGTCGGGCAGATTGATGACTATACGGGTCTTTACGGGTCGGACGAAGATGTGAATTCGATTTATGACGCCCATCTAGAAGCGCAAAAGCAGGCTTATCTTGCGGAACTGTCCCGGGACTACGAATTCGTCTTCGTGAACATTCACGGCAGCGCGACGAGTCAGTGGCTGGGCGGCTCAACGAGCGTTTACTCCAGTGAGGTGATACGTGCACAGCCCAAAGCGCTGTTCACCGTTATGGCATCCTGTTCCAATGGTGATTTCACCAGCGACTATTACCTGGCGGGCTGGTATCTGTTCAGCGGCGGCAGCTTAGTGGTTATGGCCAATAGCACGGTGGCGATGGGCGTCGGCGCCACGTCGGTCGAGTTTCTCAAAGACTACATCCCGTTGGGGCTGGGGGTGACATTTGGCCAGATGTACAAGAATGACCTATCGTCGCTGCCGGTTCATCTATTCGGCGACCCGACGCTGACTCTCAGGCCGAAACCGACCGGCGAGGTGCCCAGATTGGGCTTGGACACGTCACACCTGGATTTTGGCAGTGTCGCAAGCGGGACAAAACCTCGCAGAACCATCGTTTTCAATAACGCCGGAAGTAGCGCGTTGAAGGTAAGCTTCAAGAAGGGACGATTCTCGGTCGATGGTGAGATGGTCAATCCTGGATACTGGGATGTGTTCTACTATGAACATCCGGACACTGGATCTCTGTTCAGGGATTTCGAGGTTCCCGCCGGCAGCTCTAAGATGGTCCCATTTGTCTTCTATCCGAGGTCGGATGGACCTGTGGGCAGGTATTCGATGATTATCCTGTTGCAAACGAACGCCCCAGAGTCTCCGTACGTAAGAATTAGTCTTTCGGGTAGCGCGTACGCCCAACAATACAGAAAAAATCATGATTCAGCGGCTGCCGAGTATCGCTTCAGATAGCAGACAGGTACATACAGGATGTAGTTAGTGAAGGTGATATTCACAAGAGTCCGCACATTGAGAAGTTAGATAATGAAAGTGAAGGATTGTCACCACGTGACATCGACAAAGATACAACGCGCCTGGAGGGGCTCGAATCCCCAACCTCCGGTTCTGTAGGCCGACTCGACCGGCCTTCTACCTGAGTCTATCACTTCTGCTGCTTTTGGAGATGCTCTCAGAGTGTCCTGTGTCTGCGGAGCCAAGTAACGGAAGCTATACCAATAGCGCCGAGAACGACTGCGCCGGGGGCCGGGATGACTTCGGCTTCGCCGAGGTGCGCAACCCAAGCTGCACCGCGTTTCTCAAAGAGAGTACCTATACCTGTCAAACTACCGCCATTTTCAAATTCTGGATCTTGCAGGATAGTAATTTGTGAAAAGCCCCTGCGGTAGGGTAAATCCACAAGCGAGATAGAATGCAGGGGCCGCTGATGGTGGGGGAATGGTATGGGAAGATGGCTCAACACAGGAGGCTGACTGCCACAATCACTAGTGCTACTTTGGGAGCGTCTGGTGAACTGATTTGTTAGACGTTTTTCATCATTTCCTTCCGGCACAAAGCCGGACTGCAGGTGTTTTCTTCTGATCCGGCAAAGTGCGGTCAATCTGGTCCGGAGCAGTGATGGGTGGTAGCGGTTGACTGTATGGTCAAACGACCATATACTGTATCACAGACACTATCGAGGCTGAGAATGGTTATGAATATCGCCAGAAGAATCAGGAAAGGAGAGCAGAAGCTCAACATGTACCCAGAACTGGTGGTTTTGAACGTGGTACATTTTGGCGATGGGCCGATAGCGCCTGACCAGCGCACCGGCAATATTCTGGTCTGCAATATCCCGTACGTGCAAGTCCGGCATAAAGGACTGAGCCATTGTGCAGGGAGACGACATCGCGAAACGCAATCTTCAGAGAAGAATCGAGCGGGCTGAGCAAGCGGTCGGGGTGTCCGGATGCGATGATCCACGTGCCTATACCTACCCCAACGACCTTGCCGAAGCGCTGGTTATGGCAGAGATGACTGACCAACAGCTCAAAGAGTATTTGCGGAAGTGTAGCAACAGACCTTCCGCTGAAACGTGTGACCGCTTTGACGAGATATTCAAGCAGGCCGCAAAGCGCAAGGCGGAAAATCTCACAGATGGAGAGCGTCACTGTGTTGGGTGAAAGCAGCGAAATAGTGCTAAGGCAAAGGTGGCTGGCTAATGGCAGACCTGAAACGAAGACTTAAAAGTCTTGAAAATCAGATGGGCATGAGCAAAGGTGCGACAGGTACACGTCTAGTCTTAATACACCCCGCATACACGCCCGAAGAACAAGCATTACCTGAAGTCGAGCAGTAGCTGACTTATCAGCAGGCCATTACGAAGCATCGAGGCGACAAATTTGCTCTTATAGTCCTGAGTCCGCAAGCCGAGGTAAAGGCCAGAACTGAGCAACTAAAAGCAACCAAACGGCGGAAAGTAGAGCAGCAATATGAGTGAGGCAAAGCTGACAGACCGACAGATCAAGGCGATACCGCATATAGTGGCTTGCCCTACATATACCGAAGGCTGCGAAAAGGCCAAGATAAGCAAGACTACACTTTATAAGTGGCTAAAAGAGCCAGAGTTTAAGGCTCAGCTTGACCGGCAAAGAGACGAGGCAGCGGCTGAGGCTTTCGGTATACTATCGCAGGGCTTGACCAAAGCGGTGGAGGCTCTGACAGGCTTATTGAGCACTCAGGACGAAAGGCTAAAGCGGTTAGTCTGCAAAGACATCATAGACCATTTTCTGAGGCACAAGGAAGCCGTGGAGTTAGAAGAACGGATAACAGCAATAGAGGCCAGGCTTGAAGCACGGGGATGATAGTCATGGTCAGACCAGTCAGTCAAAAAAGCAACGTGTGAAATGCTAAGAATTGCTAATGATTTCGGCAAAAAAGAAAAGCATTATGGGCAGGTACTATTGGGATAAGAAAGATACGGTCGAGGATTGCAGAAGTGTCAGCATATCGTTTCTGACAAAGCATGACTATTTGAGCGAAAATAGTTGCAGGCCAGGTGGAATAGCCTGGAAGAACTGCTACGGAGAAGAAACCAGCAGTATCGGGATGGCCGTATCAACGTTTGAAGGCGAAAAATATGTCCGGTTTTACTACACGGTTACAGATCGGAGTTCAGGACAAAAGACTGATTACGATTCACTACTGTCCCGTTATAAGTTGAATAGTAACAATTGGTTATGAAATTCAAGGATTTCATTTTGCGACATATTTTTCGTAAGTACCTGTGAAATAGGGACTTTCTCGAAAAGTACAATGCTGAGAATTTGCAAGATTTCGCCCAAACTTAACTGGAGATTCAGTTCTTTCTTGATAATGGCCACTAGAACGTAGACACTGATGGCTATCCAGATTTGAGTCTTCACTGTGTTCTCGGTGGTACCAAAAAATGTTTTGATACGCAAGTATTGCTTGATCCACTTGAAGAAAATTTCTATCTCCCAACGGCGTTTGTAAAGCTGAACAATTGTCAAAGCTGACAGCATAAAATTGTTTGTTAAAAATACGAGCCTGTTGCCGGTCTTGGCATCGAAGTAACTGATACGGCGAAGTACAGCAGGATAATCCTTTGATGCGTAGTAGCCTTTGAGTGTAATTGATTGGTCGCATCGCAGGCCAGTAGTTTTGTCGACCCTGCGATAGTAAAGACGGCGATAGTCGAGATTGTCTTTGGCTCTGGTGATAAAAAATGACAAGTTTTGAGTGAAGGTGTAAAGACGAGCGAAGTCGATGTAACCGCGGTCCATAACGTAGAATGAACCAGCCTCTAAAACCAGTTCGTCGAGGATGTTTACATCGTGCACTTTTCCGTCTGTAATACGGATAAAACAGGGTATAGAGCCTCTCAGGTCCATCAGAGTATGTATCTTGACTGCGGCTTTGTGTTTGCGAAATTTTGCCCATGGAAAAAGTGACAGACATAAATCGATGGTTGTTGAATCGAGTGCGTAAACAGCTTGTTTCAATTCTACGCCGAAGTCTTCGGTCGCGTAGAGCTTTCGGGCGATGTCTATCAGTATATGCGCGAAGTCGCCATAGATTCGCCAGTCTCGACTTTCGTTTGCCTTTGCCAGGGTGTTGCGAGAAACTTTTCCGCGAATGCCGCAGTGGTATAACTTGGACTTCGTCGCTCGCAGGCAAGTCTCGATGTCCCGAAGACTCTGCCGATATGTTATCTGAGCAAAAGCCATACAGAGGTATTGAGCGTAGCAGCAGAAAGTTCTTATCCGATAGTTGCCACGGTATCGGCGAACACACTCGTCGAACTTGCGTTTTGGCAGGAAGTCTATCAGTTGTGAGAAAACTATTCTTCCGGTGTACATTGGCCAATCCTTTCAATGTCTTAAATAAGGAATTTTGGCCAAAGTCTACGGATGAGTTGAAGTCGATCCCAACCATTTTTTCTCACAACCTATTGAATCTATTTGCCTTACAGCGATTCTCTAAAACCTTAACGGGACAGTAGTGATTACGATTATAAGGTAAATCTGACAACTACACCCTGCAACTTTGGCGGGGTTAGATATTGGTTTATCTGTCCTCTAAGCAAAAATGGGGTTTATTGTGGCAGGAGGGTAGCAAAGCTGTATCTTGCGCCTGGTGCGAATTATTTCGGCTGTCGGCACTGCTACGACCTGTCCTACGAGAGCCGCAACGAGCCGCGTCTCGCCCGGCCCGGCGGTATTGGCTACCCGATCAAGGCCGAAAGGCTGTACGAAGAGCTCCACAAAAAGACCAAGCGGTGGACATGGAGAGGCAAACCCACGAAAAAGGCGCGAAAGCTGAAACGCCTTGAGAAGAGAATGGAGGGGATACTTGACGCATACGACGCGCTTCTGAAGCGGTGAGGGGGATTCGAGAACCGTAGAGCCGGTAGGCAAAAAGGTACAGAGGTAGTACAAGGGCTATCGCTATTGCCAAGACTCCGGTTTTTTGATTACTATGCCGCCGACTTCAACTTCATCCGGGAACTGGCATTCACGAAGTAGTTCTTCCCTCATCTTCCGTCGAAAAGCGGCATTCTGACGCAACTCAAAACTGCTAAGTCCAAGCGGAAACATTACACCTATTTCTTTTTCAGGGCTATGCTTTTGGACACTCTTGATGACTGGAAGCAAATCGCTGTCTGCGGAAACAATTAGGGCCTTGTCATATAAATCATCGACTGCGTCACCGAGGACCTTGAGGGCTATGTTAACATCGCTCTGCTTTTCTTCGTGGGTGCGAAAAATTCTGTGGCACAAATGGCATTCAATATCCTTCCGCATGAAACGGCCTCGGATTGTCTCAACTCCCACAGATCGCAAGGCCCTAATGTATTCCTCATGCCGCGCAACAGATTGCGGCTTCCATTCGACAAAAGCTGTGAAGTAGAAGATGCCTGTGATCTCATCTTGTGCCTGTATTACCGTTTCTGCAAGTTTGCGATAATTGAGCCACTTGTATTTGCGGTACTGGGGTTTTTCTTGGAGGGCGTAATATACGTTGAAACCGTCAATGTAAAAGCAGTACCGAGCCATGCCCTCAGCGCCTGCATAAACAAAAAAACCCAGGCGTCCGAAGAAGCCTGGGGCCTGACAGTTAATCCTGCCAGGGATCTAATTAAATTATCGCCTATAAGCCCTTTGTGTTCAAGAAAAAAACGTCGAAAAAATGAAAAAAGTCGAGACACCCCGCTTTCTTGGCCAAGAACAGCGGTTTTTGGGCTGAAAGTGAGTTTTTGGACACCGTAACGCGCGCCCACACACGCGCGCGAGGGTGGACGCGGGCGGGTGAATTGGCCCTACCTGAAAAAAAGTGAAATTCTGCGAAAAAAAGTGCCAACATTTTGGGGTTCACATACGCCTTGCTGTATAGAAAGCCCTCTGTCTGGGCCTTGCTATGCCTCTCTTGGTCGGGGTTTACGGGCTTTGGCAGTGGGAATTTGGTTGATTTTCGGCGTCTGGGGCGTTACACCCAAGTTTTCGGGAGTCGTGTGCGGCACAGGAATATTTTGGGAAACACGAATGGCGGAAAAGTTGCCGATTATCAATGACCAGTGCCAATTGGAGAGCCAGTGAATGCCACGCATCTTCGACAATATAGAAAACGAACTACTCCCGGCCTTGCAGAAGACTCTCGCTATATCGGACCGTGGCGACTTCTGCGTTGGCTATTTCAATCTGCGTGGGTGGAAGGCACTTGATTCCTACATTGAGCGATGGGCTGGCGGTGAAGGTCGTTGCTGCCGTTTGCTTGTGGGTATGCAGCCCATGCCGCAAGAAGAAGTGCAAGCCCTGCTCGGTCTGATGAAGAAGGAAGAGAGCATTGATAACGCCACGGCGCTGCGGCTGAAGAAGCAACTGGTCGAGGACTTCAAAGACCAGTTGACCATTGGTGCTCCGACCAACCAGGACGAAGCCGGTCTGCGACGGTTGGCTGCTCAGATCAAGACCCAGAAAGTGGTCGTCAAGCTTTTCCTTCGCCATCCTCTTCATGCGAAGCTGTATTTGTTGTTTCGGCCCGATCCGATAAACCCGACGGTGGGCTACTTAGGCAGCAGCAATTTGACTCTGGCGGGTTTGTCCAAACAGGGTGAGTTGAACATTGACGTGCTGGATGGTGATGCGTGCGCGAAACTCGCGCGCTGGTTTGAGGATCGCTGGAACGACCGCTGGTGTATCGACATCTCCGATGATCTTGTCAAGGTGATCGAAGAAAGCTGGGCGAGGGCAGAACTCGTTCCACCATATCACATCTATATCAAGATGGCCTACCACCTCTCGCGCGAAGCACGCGAAGGGATATCGGAGTTTCAACTGCCCGCTGAGTTGAGGGACAGGCTCTTCGGCTTTCAGGAGGCGGCGGTCAAGATTGCCGCACACCACATAAACAAGCGGGGCGGCGTACTCATCGGTGATGTTGTTGGCTTGGGCAAGACGCTGATGGCGACGGCGGTCGCTCGCATCTTTGAGGATGAGCACGATCTTGAGACCCTTTTTATCTGCCCGAAGAACCTCCTGCCGATGTGGAATGACCACCGCGAACGCTACCATTTGCGTGGGAAAGTCGTATCCCTCAGCCGCGTTATGCGTGAACTACCCGATATGCGGCGATACCGGCTCGTGGTGATCGATGAGAGCCACAATCTTCGCAACCGTGAAGGAAGACGTTACAGCGTTATCCGGGACTACATCAAGAAAAACGAGAGCAAGTGTGTCCTGCTCTCCGCCACGCCCTACAACAAGACCTATCTTGACTTGGCGAACCAGTTGCGTCTCTTCCTCGAAGATGACAGCATATTGCCCATCCGCCCGGAACGGCTATTGCGTGAGTTGGGTCCGAGCGAATTTGAACGAAAGCATCAATGCAAACCGGAAACGCTCAGCGGCTTTGAGAAAAGTGAATATGCCGATGACTGGCGAGAGCTTATGCGACTGTACCTGGTCCGTCGCACTCGTAGCTTCGTCATGGACAACTACGCCAAAACGGACCCGGCCAATGGCAGAAAGTTCCTGCCGATTCAAGATGGCAGACCGTACTACTTCCCAACCCGTGTCCCTAAGACCGCAAAGTTCACGGTCAACGAGAAGAGCGCAAGCGATCAGTACGCCCGTCTCTACTCGCCGGATGTCGTAGGCATAATCAACTCCCTCCACCTGCCTCGCTATGGCTTGGGCAACTATGTTGCTCCTTCACCCGACACGCCACCGACGCAGGATGAGGCGAAGGTCCTTGCGAACCTCTCCCGTGCCGGCAAGCGGCTGATGGGTTTTTGCCGCACGAATCTTTTCAAGCGGCTGGAATCCAGCGGACAGGCATTTATCCAGTCCATCGAACGTCACATCTTGCGTAACTTCGTTTACCTTCATGCGATAGACGCTGGCAAGGAATTACCTATCGGAACGCAGGATTCCGGGTTTCTTGATGCGCGTGTATGCGACGTGGATGCCGACTTGGTCGGGGGTATGTTCGAGGACAATGATGAGGATGCTTGCAGGGCAGACGTTGCCTCAGCCCTGCGGACGACGGAGGATTTCGCACGCCGTGCCACGCAAATCTACCAGCGGTACGCCACACATGGGCAAAATCGTTTCGATTGGCTGCGTCCGGACTTGTTTGATGAGACGCTGGCAGAAAACCTCCGCGCCGACGCGGAAGCGCTCATTAAGGTTCTGAAAAAGTGCGGCGACTGGGACGCCAGCCAGGACACAAAGCTGGACACGTTGTGCGATCTGTTGCTCAGGAAGCACCCGCATGAGAAAATCATTGTCTTCTCGCAGTTTGCCGACACGGTGCGTTATCTTGAAGATGAACTCCGTGCTCGTGGCGTTCAGAGTTTCGCCGGTGTGACGGGCGACACGTCCGATGCTACCAGCGTTGCGTGGCGATTCAGCCCGGAGAGCAACGAGAAACGCAGCCAGATCAGGCCGCAAGAGGAGCTTCGCGTCATTATCGCCACGGATGTGCTGAGCGAAGGCCAGAACCTCCAGGATTGTGCCATCGTGGTCAACTACGACCTCCCCTGGGCCATTATCCGGCTTGTCCAGCGTGCCGGGCGCGTGGACCGAATCGGACAGAGAGCCGAGAAGATTCTCTGTTATTCTTTCCTGCCCGCAGAAGGCGTCGAGCGTCTCATTCGTCTGCGTGCCCGTGTGCGTCAACGCCTGTGGGAGAATGCCGAAGTGGTCGGTACGGACGAGGCGTTTTTCGAGGACGACCGGAACGACCAGGCTGTGCGGGACCTTTTCACGGAGAAAGCAGGTATTTTTGATGGTGAGGCTGACACGGAAGTGGACTTGGCGTCTTATGCCTACCAGATATGGAAGAACGCCGTCACCGCCGATCCGAAGCTGGAGAAGATTATTCCCGATCTTCCACCGGTCATCTATTCGACAAAGCCCCATCAGCCCGCTGTCGGCAATCCTGAAGGTGTGGTTGTGTACTTGCGTACAGCGGAGGACAACGACGCCCTCATTTGGATGAACAGAAACGGCGGAGTGGTCACGGAGTCCCAGAAAACAATTCTTGATGCTGCCAAGTGTTCCCCGGACACTCCGGCCCTTGTCCGGCTTGAGAATCACCACGATCTCGTTCGCCAGGGCGTGGAGCAAGTTCTGAAAGAAGTGAAGTCCGTCGGCGGCCAGCTTGGGCGGCCATCGGGTGCGCGTTTCCGCACCTACGAGCGGCTCAAGCAATACGCCGAAGACGTGAAAGACACGCTCATGGACAGGCAGGAGCTGCACCGCGCCATCGAGGAGATCTACCGTTATCCGCTGCGGGAGGCGGCCAAAGACGCCCTCAACCGCCTGCTGCGGGCGCACGCCTCCAACGAAGACCTTGCGGAAAAGGTCATGGCCCTGCGTGACGCCGATGCCCTTACAGTCAAGAGCGAAGAGGCCGAATCAAGGGAACCCCGCATCATTTGCTCGATGGGGTTGGCGGATAAGAAGCCGGAGAGATGAGAATGCCCTTGGACCTGAACAATGCGAGGAAGTGTCTCACCGACTTCAATTTCTCACAACTGTTTATCGAGGAATTAGGGTGGTCGCAGCCTGCGTCCCGCCAAGCCATCTCGATGGCTTGCCTGGACAAGACCTTTACGCGCGTGCAAGTGGCCCAACTGGCTGGCGTCATTGTCTTTGAAGTGGCCGGTCAGGATGGGCGGATTCCCGACGCCAGGACCCGTGCCGCCCTGCACAAGGAAATCTCCGGGCTTCATCACGAAAACCTCCTGATCTTTGTGGACGCAGGCCGCACGCAAAGCCTCTGGTACTGGGTCAAGCGGCAGAACGGTTAAAACCTTCCCACGCGATCACATCTACGTCAAGGGGCAGCCGGGCGACCTATTCCTGAGCAAGCTCAATTCAATGGTCTTCGACATCGGCGAGTTTGACGAAACGGGCAACATTCCCCTGCTGAAAGTCACCGACCGCCTGAAAGAAGCCCTGGATGTAGAGCGCGTTACCAAAAAGTTCTATGTCGAGTTTGAGCAGCAGCACCTTGCTTTTCTGGAACTCATCGAAGGCATTGACGACGAGCGCGACCAGCAGTGGTATGCCTCGGTCCTGCTCAACCGCCTGATGTTCATCTACTTCCTGCAACGCAAATTCTTTCTCGATAACGGGGATGGGCAGTACCTTCAGAACAAGCTCGCGCAAACCCGCGAGAAGGGCCGCGACCCGTACTATGAGAAGTTCCTGAAAGCCCTGTTCTTCGAAGGCTTTGCCAAGCCGGAAGATAAACGCGACCCGCAGGCCAACAAACTGCTGGGGAAAATCAAGTACCTCAACGGTGGCCTGTTTCTGCCCCATCCCGTCGAAGAGCGGTGGCCGAAGATCACTGTCCCGGATAAAGCCTTCGAGAACCTGTACGCCCTTTTTGAGCGGTACTCGTGGAATCTGAACGATACGCCCGGCGGCGAGGACAACGAAATCAATCCCGACGTTCTCGGCTACATCTTTGAGAAATACATCAACCAGAAGGCATTTGGTGCGTACTACACCCGCACGGAAATCACTGAGTACCTTTGCGAGCGAACCATTCACCGCCTCATCCTGGATGGCGTCAATACGCCGGGTATTCCCGGTATACTGCCGCCGCGCCAATTCCACAGCGTTGGTGAGCTGCTGATTAACCTGGATGCGCCGATATGCCGCAAGCTTCTGCACGAGGTGTTACCGAACCTGCGCCTGCTCGACCCGGCCTGTGGTTCGGCCGCGTTCCTCGTGGCGGCCATGAAGACGCTCATCAACATCTACGCCGCCGTCGTTGGCAGAATCGAATTCCTGGGCGACCCTGATCTCAAGAAATGGCTGGCCGACATCAAGAAGAAGCACCCGAGCGTCAACTACTACATCAAAAAGACGATCATCACGGAGAACCTGTTCGGCGTGGACATCATGGAAGAGGCTATTGAAATCGCCAAGCTCCGCCTCTTCCTCACCTTGGTCGCTGCCGCTAATTCCGTAGATGACTTGGAGGCCCTTCCCAACATCGAATTCAACATCATGGCGGGAAACAGCCTCATCGGCCTGATGAAGGTGGACGACAAGGACTTCGAGAACCGCACGGCCAACCTCTACCGCAGGAGCTACCGCCAGGTCTTGGAAGAAAAGAACCGCTTGATCCGCTCTTACCGAGACGCAACGAGCTACACCGAAGACCTGCAAGCCTTGCGGGATCGCATTACCAAGTTTGAAGATCTACCAAGTTTGAAGATCAAGCCGCTGGTACGCTCAATGAGATACTGCTCGACGAGTTCAAGCACTTGGGCATCAAGTACGAGCAGGCGACGTGGGACGATAAGAAGAATGCTGGGGGCAAACCGGCAAAATGGGCGGTCGAAATTGCGGACATAGAGGCGCTCAAGCCGTTCCACTGGGGGTTTGAATTCGATGAGATCATCAACGAACAAGGCGGCTTCGACGCCATCATCACCAATCCGCCGTGGGAAATCTTCAAACCCAATTCCAAGGAGTTCTTCGAGGAGTTCTCAGACTTGGTCACCAAGAAGAAAATGACCATCCATGAGTTCGAGGACGAACGCGACGAATTGCTCAAGGACCCGGATATCCGCGAAGCTTGGCTCGAATACTTGAGCGGCTACCCGCACGTCGGCGCCTTCTTCCGTTCTACGGACCAGTACAAGAACCAGATCAGTATCGTGAACGGTAAGAAAGCCGGCTCCGATATCAACCTCTACAAGCTCTTCACCGAGCAATGCTTCAACCTGCTTCGCGTCGGGGGCTACTGCGGCATCGTAATCCCAAATGGCATTTGCACCGACCTGGGAGCTAAGCAATTGCGAGAGATGCTCTTTTGTAAAACGCACGTTGTTGGACTCTTCTGCTTTGAGAATCGACGCGGTCCTACTGCTGTCTTCGAGAATGTTCATCCCAGCATCAAACCTTCAGTGTTAACGTTCAAGAAGGGCGGTGAAACGGCACGATTCCCGGCCGCCTTCATGCGGCACGACGTCGCGGAACTCGACCACTTCCCGCAGGAAGGCGCGCTTGACATCTCAGTGGACATGGTCCGGCGCTTGTCACCGGACTCCCTCTCCATCATGGAGTTAAAGAACGAAGCGGATATTCGTATCGCGGAGAAGATGCTGAAGTTCCCACTTCTGGGCGAGGACATCCCTGACAAGTGGAAACTGCGGCTCACTCGCGAATTCGACATGACCAACGACAGTTGCCTATTCCAGACCTGTTCAGCCAAGAGCCGCCACCGCCTGTATGAAGGAAAGATGATCTGGCAATTTGACCATAAGTATTCAGAACCCAGATTCTGGGTTGAGGAGAAAGAGGGTCGGAAGGCTTTACTGGGTCACGAAACGGACACCGGTCAGGTTCTGGACTACCAAGACTACAGGCTTGGGTTCCGCTCTGCTGGCGAGAATACTAACGAGCGCAACTTCATATCGACCGTCTTGCCGCGGTACGTCTTCTGTGGCAACTCAATCATTCTATCTCAAGGAGACATCAACCAGAACAAGCCGCTGATGACATTCTTATCCGCGATGTTCGACAGCTTCGTTCTCGATTACGCAATAAGGCTGAAGATATCTCGCAACATGAATATGTTTTACATCTACCAGCTTCCGATCCCCCGCCTGACCGAGAAAGACACTGCGTTCTGGCCGATTGTGAACCGGGCAGCACGTCTGATCTGTACCACGGCGGAATTCGACGCCCTGGCGAAAGAAGTGGGGCTAAAGAGCCATGAGGATGGGGCGACAGACCCGGATGAACGTGCCAAGCTCCGGGCTGAACTTGACGGCTTGATCGCCCACCTCTACGGCCTAGCCGAAGAGGAATTCGCCTACATCCTCACGACGTTCCCACTTGTGGAGCAGCCGGTCAAAGATGCGGCCCTGGCGGCCTACCGGCAGTTTGCTCCTAAACCACTCGACAAACGGGTAGCCGCTCTTCTTGCCGCCGGCGAAAGCGCAATGGTTGAGTTCAAATCTTCGGCGCGCTGGGACCGGAAGGAAAATCGGCCTAACAAGGTGTTGGAGCAGGTGATCGTCAAGACCGTTGCCGCGTTTCTCAACAGCGAAGGCGGCACGCTTCTGATCGGAGTGGACGATGACAAAAAGCCGGTCGGTCTTGCGGACGACTACAAGACCCTCGGCAAGAGACAAGACCGTGATGGGTATGAGAGCTGGCTCACGACGCTGCTGCTCGACTCGCTCGGCAAGGAAACGAGCCTTCTGATCCGAACGAAGTTCTGTGAATTGGGTGGATGCGATGTGTGCGTGGTCGATGCGAGTCCGTCGCCGAAACCCGCCTACGTCAAAGAGGCGAATGCCGAGAACCTGTATATCCGCACAGGCAATTCCACTCGCCTGTTAACCAGCCGGGAGGCGGTTGAATACGTTAGTCAGCATTGGAGATAGACCTGAGCCAAGGCAATGTGACACGTGGGGAATAGGATGGTGTACAGGGAATTATTCGGGACGTTTACCGATTGGCAAAGAGAAAGAGGTGTTTTGTGGAGACTATCAAGATCGCCGCCCACGGCGGCCGGCCAATAGGATAAGGTTAGAATGTGTTTTTGAGCGTGTGAAGGATGTTCTTCGTTGTCGATAAACCACGGTTGCAGCGCATGGTCGCTATAGTGCGTGAGGATAGAACTCCAAGCAGGCAAGGGTACAATGCGTCGTTCCTGCGTTTGAAGGCAACTGAGAATGAGTTGAGCGTCTCAGGCTGTACGGCATCGGCAACATTCCCTGCCACTGTCTATGAACAAGGGGTGCTGTTCTTGCGGACGACCCTGTTCCGGCGTCTGGTTCGGACCTTTAGGGGTGAGAAGTTTCTCGCTTTCCAGGTCACGGAGGAAGGTCTGCGTTTCAGGAATGTCCTGATGCCTCTTGAGGGATCAGACATGGTTCTCTATCCAAATCCAGATACTGCCCCGGAGCGTTGGCCCCCACCCCCGCCGGAGACCGAGCAGATTCCCGAAAAGAAACAAGCGACACTATTTGATTCTGACGACGACGTAATCCATACGAAAGACGACCAGCCAGACAATAGGAGAGGAAGCTGAGCGATGGGAAATTTGAGATTAGGTGATCTGCCGAAAACACGCCGCTGGACGCGGGTAATGGCTCTGTTGGAGGAAACGACCAATCCTGAGCAAATTGCCTCCAAAACGATAGCTGCCGCCGAAACGGGTTTTGGAGAAGCGGCTTACGATGAAGGGTTCAGGCATATCGTCTGGCTGCTGAGCCGAATCACGCTTGCGGCAAGGAATCCCAAGTTTTCGGATGAACTTGGGAGACTCGGATTGAAAGTCCCGGAGAAGCCTAAGCTGTTTGACATTATCGGTGCTTTCACCAAACGTATCGACAGTCATCATCGCGAGAGAAGGGCACGGACTGACATCTCTGAGATGGCGCAACTGGCCGCGGTAGAGACGCTGTCCGAGAAGTGTCTGCGGCGAGGGAGATCCCTTTTTGGCACGGCTTCAGAAGATATTCAAGAAGCGATGAAGGGACTCTCCACGAAGAAGAATTTCGCCTTGTTGTCCCGTGATTTCTTCAGCCGCTTCACGTATCGCTACCTGAACTACTTTTTAAGCCGCGAAGTCTCCAAACATGTCGGTCCGAATCACCGCTTTGCGACCGTTGAAGAGCACACTGCTTTCGATGAAGCTTTAGCGGTGCACTGCAAACAGTCCGCTGAAATCGTTTGCGAGTTCTCCGGGGGATGGTACTCGAAAACGGCCTACGAAACAGGCATATCGCACGAAGATGCCGAAGCTTTTGCAGCCGTTGCGCTGAAGAAACTGCTTTCTGAGTTGAAGCGGGGGGTGTGAACTGATGCGCCACGAACGGCTGTTCTTATGTGGTAGAAGCACAAAGCCCGGCGACGCAGAATATCCCGGCAATGCAAAGGTTGTTCCCTTGCTGCTGTGGGGGACCAAGGCAAACATTACCCTTAAGATAAGCGATATCACTCGGAGAATGGTAGCAGGACTTCTGGAACTTTTCACCGACCTTCTGGAGATTGCCACCTATGTGTATTGCGCGGATCAGGCAACACCACGCGGCGGCAGTGGCGCACGTGACATAGGAGCCAGGTGGAGACGAAACCTGCACTTCAGAATTCAGGTGCGCAGACCTGATTTCTGGTCACGACCAGAGGTAGCTGAGACACTTGAAGAGATGTTGTCTTTCCTGTCTGACGACGGCTACAGCTTTCATTTCAGCGAACTGACGGACCCACCCCCAGTTGACACTTATCTGGAGTTTTCTGAAGCTGAGACCGGCTTTGTGGCTGATGAGATAATACCATTCAGTGGAGGGCTTGATTCGCTTGCGGGAGCAATCCACGAGGTCTTCGTCCGTGAAAAACGAGTGGCACTGGTAAGTCATCGCAGCGCACCGAAGATCGCTCCCAAACAAAAGGACCTTCACGGGGAGATTCGTAGTCGTTGTGCCAGAGACTTGAAACCGCTTCATATTCCGGTGTGGATACAGAAACACGGTTGGGATGCTTCTGATGATAGTCAGCGAAGCCGGTCATTTCTTTATGCTTCACTTGCTGCCTCCATATCGGCGATGTTCAACAAAAACCGAATCAGGTTCTACGAAAATGGCGTAACGAGTCTGAACTTGCCTATTGCCGAACAACTCCTGGGCGCACGGGCGACGCGGACGACACACCCGAGGTCAATAGCAGGTTTCCAACGATTGTTTTCGCTAATGAGTAATCGCGAGTTCCTTGTCGAAACGCCATTTCTATGGATGACCAAAGCCGACGTTGTGAATAGTATCAAGGATGCTGGGTTGGTCGATTTAGTGAAGTATGCAGTGAGCTGCAGCCACGTTTTTGCCATGACCAAGCTGGCTACGCATTGCGGGTGCTGTTCGCAGTGCATTGACAGGCGATTGGCAGTCTTCGGGGCAGAATGTGCTGAACACGATCCAAAGGAGATGTATAAGGTCGATGTATTCACGGGCGAGCGCAGCGACGAAGGACAAGAAATCGTATTGGCCGAATCCTATATCCGCACAATGAGGGAAATGGCAGATATAACCCAAATGCAGTTCTTCTCCAGATACGGCGAAGTGTCGCGTGCTGTAGAAGCTCTGCCGGGTGCCAGTGATGAAGTTGCCGAGAAGATATTTCAGCTATACAGGCGCAACGGAACGCAAGTCGAGCACGCGATCAAGAACGCTGTCACCTATTACTCGGATGACTTGGCCAAGCTCAGCCTTCCCGACCGGTCCCTATTCAGACAGTTGTTTGGGGCGAAGCTTCCAGACATGCGGACACCAAAGGGAACAGGCGGTAAGGGGGGAAAGCCTGTGGAGGGAGTGACCCGTAAAGAGAAGAAAGAGAACGAAGTATTTCAAATGCAAGCTGCTCTGCTCAAGCATCATGGGTTTGGCACCGAGGCTTTTAGCTACGAACCGGCTACTCAGAAGCAATTGCAGAAACTCACCCGGTGGAACCAAACCAAAGTGCATCGAGTAATGAGGACGATCTTCGGCGATGATCCGATGAACACATACAAGCAAAAATGTAAAACGAAGGCCATCACGGGCTTCTTGAAGAAAAACGATGACGGCAGCTATACGGTAGAGGCTGTTCACGAACTGACTGACCAGTGAAGAATATTCACTTTCACCTACAATTCTGAATAACTGAATAAAATTTCTCACTCCGCTAAATCCACTTAGGCTCAGCCGTTAGAGCCGTCCCCCGGTGACAGTCTGCGCCAGTTGTGCATATCCCCTGACTAAAAACGGCTGATGAAAGCCAATTAAACCAGGACTTGGTTTTAGGGAGTTTAGCGATGGCTGAAAAGGAAATGGCAAACAGACTACTAACCGCAAAGACGTTAGGCGAGATGCTAAGCCTATCCAAGCGCCAAATTTTCAGGTTGAACAGTTGCGGAAAACTACCGGCTCCGCTTCGGATTGGGGGCTCTGTCCGTTGGGCAGAAAGCACTATTGACCAATGGCTGAAGGCTGGCGCGCCCGACAGAAGGACGTTCGAAACAATGCAGCAAACAGGAGCCGAAAAATGACCAAAAAAGACAAGGCCCAGGGACCGCTCTTGCCAGCGGACAGTCCTGGGCTTCTAATAGAAAACGCGCCATATCGTAGCGCAGCTACTCCACACCGTCAAGAGCTAATGGGGGGATAGTATGGGCACTGCTCTAACAAGATTTGTGAAAGACCAGTGCGCCAATTGGACGGACGAGCGGAAGAAGAATGCCTGGGCGTCGATGTTTTTGGCAACGGCTTTAGAGAGCCGGGCAAGTGCTGGGCTATCGAAGGCAAGCCCTGCAAGTACTTCAAGGATGTGGTGCTCGGCCCTCAGGATACAAAGTATCCTCACCCTTGCTTTGTCAAAGACCCTGCCTTCGAAGACCGCGTACGGAAGCAATACCGCAAGATCGACCACACGGTCGTTGAGGCGGAGGTCCGGCGGTGTCCTGATTGTGCAGCGCCGCTCATGCCTCGCCAAAGATACTGTGAAAAGTGCACAAGG
>Ga0299912_10000573_pt1 | contig 31057 bp, 29 predicted proteins | sample RVTome_2_FD_207667 | JGI IMG/M metagenome (GOLD analysis project Ga0299912, IMG submission 207667) | Soil microbial communities from uranium-contaminated site in the Upper Colorado River Basin, Wyoming, United States - RVT95D214 (version 2) ... | reverse complement strand
GTTTCCGGAGTTGAGAAGAAAGATGGGAGAAGCCGCCTATGAGAAGGCCCACAAAGAATTTCGATTGGATCGCCAGGCCGAGGCGGTAGAAAAATTTTATGAGATCATGATCAGGCTTGGCAAGTGGAAAACATAATGAGATTCGCCACTGCCATTCATGACTTTTCCAGAAGAAAAGGGGGTGCGGAAAGATATATCGTTGACCTCTGCACCCGGATGGCAAATGAGGGCTATGAAGTCCATGTCTATGCGGAGCATTGGGAGGAGGAAGTCCAGGGAATCCATCTCCATCGAGTAAAGACGCTTCCATTCCCAAAGAGTCTTCGTCTTCTCTCTTTTGCCATTAAGGCAACGAGAGAGATGAAAAAGGGAGATTATGATGTCACACTGGGGGTTGGAAATACCCTGGAGGCCAATGTGCTTCAACCCCACGGTGGGGTCCACTGGGCATGGTTCTGGCGAAGCCTCAGGGCCTATGACAATCCCATCCTCTGGACGATTAAGTTTTTCGGAAGGATCTTAAGCCCGAAACAATGGATGAGTGGCTGGATCGAAAATGCTCCTTATAAAAGGAAGATTTTGTATAAGATCATTGCTATCTCCGATATGGTGAAGGAAGACATCATTCGTTGGTATGGAATCCCCGACCATCAAATCGAGGTCGTTTATAATGGAGTTAATATTGAACGCTTCCATCCCGGAAGCCGTCAATTTCGAGACGTGGTTAGAAAAAGACATGGTATTGGAGAGGAGTTTCTCATTCTTTTTGTATCTAATAATTTCAGGATGAAGGGATTGGGTTTTCTAATCAAGGCGCTGGCCCACCTCAAGAAAGAGGGTCATCTCCCTTGTAAGCTTCTCATTTTAGGAAGGGATCGAAGGGATTCCTATCTCCGGCTTGCAAAAAGGATGGGCGTTTTCGAGCAGATTGTCTTTGCAGGTTCCACAGATGAGCCGGAGAAATATTATGGAGCCGCAGACCTTTTAGTCCACCCCACCTTTTACGATGCCTGTTCCCTTACTGTTTTAGAGGCCCTGGCCAGCGGGCTGCCGGTAATTACGACCTCCTCTAATGGGGCAAGTGGGATGTTGATCAACAATGAGAGTGGATTTGTCATAGAAGATCCCCGAAATATAAAGACCCTTTCTGAACGGATTGCTTTTTATTTCAATAAAGGAAAGAGACAGGAAGCTTCTATTCATGGCCGAAGGTATATGGAACAGTTTTCATCGAATATAAATTATCGGGAAATGATGGACGTGTTTTTACGAGTGGTTCATCCTGAAAAGATTTCTAATGAAAGATGAGCGAAACCCCCTATACTATTTCAACGTCCGAGATGACCTGATCCGTCTGATCCCTCCCCAGGCAAAGAGGATTCTGGAGGTGGGATGTGCAGGAGGCAGTACGGGCCAGGCATTGAGGGAGAGAGGATTTGAGGAGATTGTCGGTATCGAGTTGAATGAGGAGGTGGCACAAAGAGGGAGGTCCTGTTATGACAAACTCATTATCGGAGATGTGGAGAAGGTGAGCCTTCCCTTCGAAAATGACCATTTCGATTGCATCCTTTATGGAGATATATTGGAACATTTGGTAGATCCTTGGAGGGTTTTGAGAGAACACCACGCATTACTGAAGAGAGAGGGTACCATCATCTGTAGTATCCCGAACATAAGACATTACAGAATCATTAAAAACCTTCTTTTTAAAGGGAAATGGGAGTACAAGTCAGATGGGATTATGGATAGGACTCACCTACGCTTTTTTACATCGGATTCCATTCTCAATATGTTCGAGGGAGCAGATCTTACCATCAAGAGTTGGATAAAACGCCCCTCCGGTGCATATTGGTTAAAATTATTAAACCGGCTTTTAGGAGGTCGGCTCATCGATTTTCTGGTACGGCAATATATTATTGTGGCGATCAAAAAGGAAGGAGGTGGAAATTGTCCCTCGTCAATGTAATCATTCCCAATCTCGATGGAGAGGGTCTCCTCTCCGTCTGTCTGGGATCGCTAAGGAGCCAGACTTTCAAAAATTTTGATATAACCGTTGTGGATAATGGTTCCCACGATGGTTCGTTAAGTCTTTTGAAGAAAACATATCCAGAGGTCAAGATCATCTCCCTTGATAAAAATTATGGTTTCGCCTTCGCCGTGAATCGAGGGATTGAGGCCTCAAATAGCGAGTTTATTGGCCTGTTGAATAATGACATCGAGCTGGATCCGGAGTGGCTGGAGGAACTTCATCGAACACTGGTTGATCATCCCGATGTAGGCGCTTGTAACCCGAAGGTGTTGAGGTACTGGGAACGGGAGAAGATCAATATCTTAGGGATCCGATTCAATCGCAATGGTGAGGTGGAGATCATTGGAGCTGGAGAGATCGATCGGGGACAGTATGAAGAGGAAAGGTATATTTTCGGCGTGAACGCAGGAGCTTCTCTTTACCGCAGGAGGATGTTTGAGGAGATCGGTCTCTTTGACGAAACCTTCTTTGCATCTTTTGAAGATGTGGATCTGAGCTTTAGGGCCCAGTTGGCCGGGTACAAGGCCCTCTATGTCCCCACAGCGATTGCCTATCATATGGTAGGTGAAACGATAAAAAGGGAAAAGTATCTTCCGACCTACTTGAATAATCGGAATAAAATTCTTTTCTTTTGGAAAAACATGCCCGATGAAATGCTGAAGAGGCATTTCGAAAAAATATTTTGGAGCAAAACGAGCCTTTTTCTTAAAAGAGTCTTTTTAAATTTTTACAAATTAAGAACTTACTATTTCTTGAAAGGGACCTTTGCAGCCTATATTCGTTTACCGCACATCCTTAAAGAAAGACGAAGGATTCAAGCCACCAGACGGGTGTCCATTGCTTATTTAGAATCCATCTTGGACAGGGATTTTATATGAAGGTCCTTTTTCTCATTCAAGGGTGGGATGTTGCCGCCAGCCGGTACCGAGTGCTTCAATACATCCCTTACCTGAAGTCGAAAAGGGTCGAGGCAACGGTTAACCTCTACCCGAGAACCCCGCGGGAGAATTTCCGTTTTTTCAAGTCGCTTTCTCAATATGACATCGTCTTTCTCCAGAGGAAGAGGTTCAACCAACCCAGGCTTGGACTCTTGAGGCGAAGAGCGAATCGAATCGTCTATGACTTTGATGACTCGGTGATGTATCGGAATTCAAAAAACAAAGACCCCATTTCCCAGACCCGGAGACAGCGTTTTGTTCAGATGATCAAGGCCTCTGATTTTGTCATCGCTGGAAATGAATTTTTAAAGGAGGAGGTCCTTCCATTTAATCCAAATGTGGAAGTGAATCCCACTCCCATCAATCAGGAGCGATATGACCTTAGGGATTATGGGATACAGAAAGGGAACATAACGATAGGGTGGATTGGCGATCATGGGTCGATTCATTATTTAGAGAAGATGCGGCCCATCTTCGAACGCATCGGCGAACGTTACCCCCATACGGAACTGAAAATCGTGTGCGACATCTTCTTTGATTGCGAGCATATAAAAGTGGTTAAAAAGCCATGGGCCTCAGAAGAGGAAGTGGCGGATCTTCAGAGTTTTGATATTGGGGTAATGCCTCTGGTGGATGACCCATGGTCGTGGGGAAAATGCGGTCTCAAGATTATTCAATACCAGGGGGTAGGGGTGCCCGTGGTTTGCACTCCCGTCGGGATCAATCGGGACCTGGTGGAAGACGGAATCAATGGATTTTATGCCATGACACCCGAGGAGTGGGAGGAGAAAATCTCTGTTCTCATAGAGGATCCCCAGCTTCGAGAAAGGATGGGCAAGAATGGGAGGAAAAGGGTACTCGAGGAGTATACCATTCAGTCCTGTGCCCCTCATCTCTTTTCTATTCTTAAGAGAGTGATGGAGAAAAAGTAATACGGCAATGGCCTCTCCTTATAAGAAAGTCCATACGGATGATATGAAAGGATGGGTGAGGGAAGAGATTGTTCAACTTCTGCCACACCATTTCTTTAAGGATCCTATCCGGGCGATGCATGAATTACATGGAGAGGTCATCAAAGAATCGAGGTTGAGATGGGCCGCCATCTTTGCTCTTCCGAATGAGAAGAGAATTTTTTTGAAAAGGGACAGGACGAAAGGTTGGTTTGAAACCTTCAAATACCTATTTCTTCCCTCCAAGGCAAGAAAGGAATGGTTTATCGCCTATCAACTGGGGAAGCGCAATCTTAATATCCCAAAACCCATGGGATGGATGGAACGGGTCCATCGGGGTTGGGTCAAGGAGAGCTACTACCTGTCGGAGGCCATCAAATCAGGTGTTTCATTGGCAGAAGTAGCCGACATACTGAAGGATGAAAAGATTTCGACGGAACTGGTTAAGATAGTAATCAAGATGCACAGCTCGGGATTGCTTCACCAGGACCTCCATGCAGGCAACTTCTTATGGGATGGAGAATCCTTTTTTCTCATCGATTTGCATCGGGCCAGGCTCCTCCGCTCCCTCTCCCTTAATCAGAGATTATGGAACTTGTCCCATCTCTTTCACTCCCTGAGGTCCTTCTGGGGAGAGAAAGAACATTGGAGATTTTTCGATCAATATTTTGAAGAAGATTCGATCTCCTCGCAAAAGAAAAAAGAATATCTTATGAAAATCCACTCTTCAATGAACCATCTCCAGAAGAGACAGTGGAAAAGCCGGACCAAGCGCTGTTTGAAAGAGAGCACGGAGTTTTCGGTTAAAAAGGAGAAGGGAATCACCATCTATTCAAGAAATGATTTATCATTGGATCGTTTAAAAAAGGTGATTGAATCCCACCTCGCCTTTGTTAGAGAGAAGCCATCCGACCTTTTAAAGAACAGTCCGGAAGTGAAAGTTTCTCTTGTCGAGGATGGAAAGGGCAAGGTATATGTGAAGCAATTTTGTTATCCTCATTGGTGGGATCGTTTGAGAGAGCATTTCCGTCTCTCCAAAGGACTTAAGGCGTGGTTGGGGGGAAATGGTTTAAGAGTGAGAGGCGTTTCGTCCATCAAACCCCTTGCCCTCATGGAACAAAAAAGTTGGTTTGGTTGCGTAGAGGGTTTCTTGGTCATGGAGGCTTCTGAACCAGGGGAAGAGATGGATCGTCACATCTGCAAGGAGTTTGATGGGATTAAGGAAAAAAGAAATTTTATTAAAGCCTTTGCCTTATGGCTTTACCACCTTCATCAAAAAAACATCTATCATCAAGACATGAAAGCCTGTAATATTCTCGTTTCGAGAAATGGACAGACCTGGGACTTCAAACTCCTCGACCTAGAGGATGCCCTGTTAGATGAAAAGATAAACGAGAATAAATTATTTAAGAACTTACTTCAACTCAATACATCCACTCCAAAATTTATAACCACAAGAGATCGTCTCAGGTTTTTTAAAGAATATATGCGTCTCAATCCTTTTATCAAAGAACAAAAAGTTTTTCTTCAACATTTGATGGAGGAAAGCAAGAAGAGGGGCCTGGTCTATGTTTTGCCCCAAGGAGTGGTCAGTGAAATAATTTAAACCACATAGGATGAATGCAAACAGATAAAGTTAATAAAATTCGTTAAATTCGTTGTCATTCGATTCATTCGAGTTTTTTATGGATCTTTCAATTCTCATTGTTAATTGGAATACGAAATCCCTCTTGATCCGGTGCCTGAAATCGATTCATCAGGAAACAAGAAATGGAGAGAGAGAGGTCTTTGTGGTCGATAACGGATCAAACGACGGAAGCAAAGAAGCGGTGAGGGCGGAATTTCCTGAAGTCATCCTTATCCACAATCCGTTAAACATTGGGTTTGCCAGGGCGAATAACCAGGCCCTGGAGTTATCGATAGGAAGATATTTACTCCTCCTCAATCCAGACACCCGGGTGGAGAAAGAGACCATTAAAAACATGGTCGGCTTTATGAATGCTCATCCGGAGGCAGGCGTGGCTGGAGCTCAGCTTTTAAATGCCGATGGATCAAAACAGAACTCAATTGCCAATTTCCCATCCCTGGCCACAGAGCTGCTCAATAAAAGCCTTTTAAGATTGCTTTTCCCGAAAACTTTTCCGGGGAAGGAGAGAAATATCTCTGAACCCATCGAAGTCGATTCCGTTATCGGCGCCTGTATGATGGTAAGGCGGGAGACCATGGAGCAGGTGGGATTGTTAGATGAGGATTACTTCCTCTTCCTCGAAGAGACCGATTGGTGTTATCGTATCAAGAGGGCAGGTTGGAAGGTCTGCCACCTTCCCCAGGCTGAAATTTATCATCTTCAGGGCAAGAGCGCTGAAAAAGATAAGAAGAGGGCAAAGGTCGAGTATTACCGCTCCCGCTACCAATTTTTTAAAAAGAATAGAGGGTCCTGGCAATGGTTCGTTCTCCTGATCGGATTGCTGATTAAATTGGGGTTTGAATTTCTTTCTATGGTTATTGCTTGCATCCTGACAGGGTTTGCAGTAAAAAAATGGAGAAATAAATTGTCAAATTATGCTTATCTGTTGGGGTGGCACCTGAAAGGATGTCCTGAAGGAATGGGATTGAAACCAATAAATAATCATTGAAAAATAGTCATTGCAAAATTAACATTGCAAAATATATTTTTAATTACTCTTTATAAAAAAATAACTGCTAATTGATCATTGCTAATTGGTCATTTTTCAATGGTTTTTAGAAGGGGGTTTTATGGTCGGCATTGCGGTGGTGGGAGCCGGGGCATGGGGGAAGAACCACATTCGGGTTTTTTCAGAGATTCCCAATGTCCATTTGAAATATATTTGTGATTCCGATCCATCCAGACTAACCAAGCTCCAGAAGTCCTACCCTCAGTCGAAGATGGTGGAGAAAGTAGCCCCCCTCTTACAGGATCCGGAGATTAAGGGAATCGTCATTGCCTCATCCGCTATCTCCCATTTCCCCTTGGCCAAAGAATCATTACTTTCGGGTAAGGATGTACTGGTTGAAAAACCATTGGCTCTTAATGTGAGGGATGGGGATGAATTGGTGAGGATCGCCGAAGAGAAAAGCCGCATTCTCATGGTCGGCCACCTCTTGATTTACCATCCGGTCGTTGATCGATTGAAGGAGATGATTGTCTCCGAAGCACTGGGAAGGATCCATTATATCTATACACAGCGAGTCAATCTCGGCGTCATCCGCCAGGACGAAAATGCCCTCTGGTCGTTTGCTCCTCATGATCTTTCCGTTATTCTCGAGCTCCTCAATGAAAGACCGGTTGTGGTTTCAGCTCATGGAGAAAGCTACATCCAGAAGAATATCGAAGATGTGGTTTTCCTCAGCCTTCACTTCTCCGATGGAAAAATGGCCAATATCCACTTGAGCTGGCTTGATCCACATAAGGTGAGGAAGATCACGATCGTGGGGGCGAAAAAGATGGTGGTCTTCGATGACATGGAGGCATCTGAGAAATTGAAGATCTATGATAAAGGGGTAGGTAGTCTGTCTTATGATTCTTATGGGGAATATTTGAGTCTGAGGTTTGGGGATATCACTATCCCGAATATCAAGATGGTGGAACCCCTGCGGGCCGAAGCAGAACATTTTATCCGATGTATCGAATCGAGGGAGAAACCGAAAACCGGAGGAAGGGATGGACTTGAAGTGGTGAAGATCCTCGTTGCCGCTCAGAAATCACTAAAGGAGAAGGGCGCCCCGGTAAGCCTATAGAAGTAATAGTTTCTTATAAGGTCTGTGTTCTCATTATCTGTCGGCAGACAATAACGATGTAAATTGTTTTTGGGTAAGGGCAAGGAAGCCAGTTTGGTGGATAGTCAAAGGTTATGGTTAAAAGATTTTAAAGACCAACGACATCACCATTTAACAAAACGGGCATCTTTACCTTAACCTTAACCCTCAGGCTAAATATTTTTAGACAGGAGAAAATGAAAATGAAATATTTCATTCATCCGACAGCGGTGGTCGATGATCCCGCTGAGATCGGTGAAGGGACCCAGATCTGGCATTTCTCTCATATCATGTCCGGGGCAAAGATCGGGAGGAATTGCATCATCGGACAGAATGTCTTCATTGCGTCCGGCGCCATCCTGGGGAATAACATCAAGGTTCAAAACAATGTCTCCCTTTATGATAGCGTGGTTCTGGAAGATGATGTCTTCTGTGGCCCCTCAATGGTCTTTACGAATGTCTTTAACCCCCGGAGTTTCATCTCAAGGAAGAAGGAATTCCGGCAGACACTTGTAAAAAGAGGGGCTACGATTGGGGCCAATGCAACGATTGTCTGCAGTAATACGATTGGAGAGTATGCTTTTATCGGAGCTGCTTCCGTGGTGACCAAGGATGTTCCGGATTATGCTCTGGTTTATGGAAACCCCGGGAAGGTGAATGGATGGGTCTGCCAGTGTGCGGAGGAGATTATTTTCCGATCCGGAAAAGCTGTATGTAAAGCCTGCGGGAAGCGATACAAAAAAGACCGTGCCCGAGTGAGGTTGGTTTAAATGGTGAAGATCGCAACCATCGTGGGTGCAAGACCACAATTTATTAAAGCCGCTGTCGTCGGGCGGGCCATTCAAATATCCAACAAGAAGAAAAAGATTCAAGAAATCTTAGTCCACACAGGCCAGCATTATGACTACCTGATGGATAAGGTCTTTTTTGAAGAACTGGAGATTCCTCATCCGAATTATCATCTGGGGGTAGGATCGGGGTCCCATGGGAAACAGACCGGAATCATGCTTGAACGAATTGAGGCCGTTCTTCAAAAGGAAAAACCCGGCGTGGTCATTGTTCATGGCGATACCAACTCGACCTTGGCTGGAGCATTGGCCGCGGCCAAGCTGAATATCCCGGTCGCCCATGTGGAAGCTGGATTAAGGAGTTATAACCGCAGGATGCCAGAGGAGATCAACCGCCTTCTCACCGACCATCTTTCCACCTTTCTCTTCTGTCCCACCGCTCAAGCTGTTCAAAATCTATTGAAAGAAGGAATCAGGGATGGGAAGGGAAAGATTGTCAAAAACGTAGGCGATGTCATGTACGACTCCATTCTGTACTACTCCAAAATAGCTGGAAAGCGATCCACCGTGCTTCAAGATTTGAATCTTACTCCTGAAGATTCAAACTCCTCACTCCGCCATGCACCACGCAGGGTGCATGGCAGCCCTGAACCTCACATGGTTCAGGGCGAACTCCGAACTCTGAACTATTACTTAGTAACTATCCACCGCGCCGAAAATACTGATGATCCAAAGAGGCTAAAATCCATTCTGAAGGCCCTAAATGAAATTGGAAAAGAGGCCCCTGTCATCCTTCCTCTTCATCCCCGAACCAAACGGGTGATGAAAATTGGCAATCTTTCTTTAGATAACCATAGAGTTAAACTCATTGAACCCGTTTCCTATCTCAATATGTTAACATTGGAAAAGCATGCCAGGGCCATCCTGACAGACTCCGGAGGCGTGCAAAAAGAAGCTTACTGGTTCAAGGTTCCCTGTTTTACTTTACGAGATGAGACCGAGTGGCTTGAAACGGTCAAGAGCGGATGGAATGTATTGGTAGGGGCAGAAACAGAGAGGATTATTGAAAGGATACATGATGTAGAGAAGGGGAGACCTCCCAGAAAAGAAACGAATGCCTTTGGCAATGGCAAAGCCAGTAGGAAAATCGTCGATATTTTGATAAAACTTCGATAGGATGGAATAACGATAAAGCCGCAATGGACGCCGAATTCGTATTTGAGACATGCATAAAACTTCTGCAGCAGTGGAAGCTTTGATCTATATCCTATGCTCCCTGCTAATCAGGGAGAAGATCGGAAGAGGAGTTTTAATATTAGGAAATGGAATTAAAAGTAGAGAAGTTTTTGATGATTGGAGCTCGGCAAGGATCGGTTCTCACATCGCAGGAAATAGAGTAGTTCCATTGCCTGACGCATCTGGCAAGAGTGCTTCAGACGGAAAGGGGGGTAAGAAGTGAGAAAAGTTACCTATCAGATAGGTAGAATAAGCGAAGAGGAGCAATTGAGATTTGACTTTGCGGATGGTCTTTCTCGCACAGTTTATGAGCGAATTCAGTTGGGATTTTTGCCGATGAAATTACCTGTCATTGATGAGGCGCCTTACCGGATATTTGGGACTACCAGGGAATACCGGAAATGGGCTAATGAAAATACGCCAACATGGTTAGGTTATCATTCAAAAGATGATCGATAAGCTTGCAAGATTAACCGAGGTTTTTGAGAAACATAAGATTAGATACCTTTTTATCGGGAAAGGTGCCGCCATACTGTATGGCTATCCAGGAACAACCCAGGATATTTATATTTTCCCAGAAAAGACCCAAGCAAATTGTTAGAACCTTTTAGACGCCTTAAAAGAACTTGGTTTTGAAATGGATAAGCAGCTTGAGGAGGCAATCGCTTCAGGAAAAGATTTTATCCAGATTAGAGGTGGGCCTATTCCTCTCGATTTGGTGTTTGCACCTGACGGAATAGAGTCTTTTGACAGAGCAGAGATGCGCAAAGCGCTTATTGATGGCAAATTTCCATGTGCATCAATCGATGACATCATTGAAAGCAAAAGAGCAGCGAAGAGGCAAAGAGACAGGGAGGAACTCCCAAGGCTGGAAGCATTCAGGGATGAATTAAAGAGGAGGAAATAATTATCCATGGTGAAACGAGTTATGTCATCCTTCCCGAGTCTAATCCGTGAAAGAAGAGGTTGTCCTACCTCAAGGGGGCCATTTGGGACCACCCAAGTATACTGGTTCAATGATCTTGGCTTCTGGGATGAAGAAAGACATCGCTAATTGAGTTTATGAAGACTAAGTGCTTCGATTCGCAAATACGGTCACGTATCCTCCGCCTTTGAATTGGAGCGATTGCTCACTCTGCACTAAGTCCTGAGTAAATAAATTCGTTACCGAATTTATGAATCGATGGACTAAGGCAGCGTTGGAATTGAATCCCAGGCAGCGGGGGGTTAGGGGAGATTTTTGGAAGAATATGCCAAAATTGAATTGAGCGATTCTTTTTAAATTCTCAATATCCATAGGTATTAGCCATCGTTTATTGATCACCTAATAGGTGAAAATGTAGGGCAAGGCTTTAGCCTTGCATGAAAAGCAACCCTAAAGGGTTGCCCTACAGAATCGCTCAATTCAGGTTAAAAGAAGGATTAAGCTAAAAATGGTCAATAAAATAACCCTCTTTTTTAAGGCGCTCAATGAAAAACAGATTCTTTTGATTCTGCTCGGGATCACCTTTATCCTGAGGCTCTATGCCGTCCTGATGGCGCAAGGGATTGCCTACGATGGGGCACATTATGGTTTTGTGGCAAGGGATTTTTTAAAGGGTCATTTTATAAAAGGATTATCTTCACCTGCCCCCCCTTTTTATCCTTTCTTGATTTCCCTGTTTTCGATGGATACTCCGCATGTTGAGATAATAGGGAGATGCCTCTCTCTTTTTTTTGGAACCTTCACAATCATTCCCCTTTTTTATTTGGTTAAAAAGACAATCGGTCAGAAAGAGGCTATCTTTTCAGCACTTTTTTATACATTTCATCCCTACCTGGTGACTTACTCCGGAATGATGCTCACCGAGGCCACTTATTGGGGGATTCTGATTTTATCGGTCTATTTTTTCTGGACAGGGCTAAAGAAAGAGAGTGTGTGGAGAACGGCCTTGTCAGGATGTTTTCTCGGCCTCGCCTATCTGACAAGACCGGAAGGGATTGGTTATGTTTTGGTTTACCTGCTCTGGATCATCTTAAACGGTGGGCTTAAAAAGAAATGGCTTAAAAAGTTTTTTCTTATTGGAGTTCTGATCCTGACCGTTTTTATTTTTGTCGTCCCTTATGTCATTTATATCCATCAAGAAACAGGCCAATGGTTGATCAGTAAAAAGGCCGTCGACACACAATCTCATTTTATAAAAAAAAATATTGAGGAGATCAAACCTTCAAAAGGCAGTGAACAAAATAAACCCGTAAAAGGGAATTCAAAAATCATCTGGATTGCTAGAACCATTGTTCACCATTTCCCTTCAGTTCTCTACCACTATCTAAGAGCCTACCATTTTTCATTGTGGCTCTTTCTATTTTTTGGGTTAATCCGAGTGAGACGGAAGGGCATCACCGATGAGTGGTTCTTAACCTCTCTGGTTCTCTTTCATTTGCTTTCTTTGTCCACCATACCCCATTCCACCATCCGGTTTTCAGTTCCGGTGATCCCTCTTTCTCTCTTTTGGGCTGGCGCAGGGATTCTGGAAATGAAAAGATATATGGAGAAAATCAAGATCGCCATTCCAGAAAATGCCATTTTCTTGATTATCGCCGTGGTGATTTTAGTTCAATTGCCACAGAGTTTGAAACCGGAGAGGGGGCATCGCACATTTCAGAAAAAAGTTGGGCTATGGTTAAAACAGAATACCCCTGCGGATGCTGTCATTATGAGCAATAGCCCTCAGGAGACATTCTATGCGGATCGGGAATTTATGATATTGCCAGAAGGGAGTTCCCCCCCCCGGGATCCCGGAAAATCCTATGACGAGATGATTCGTTATGCAAAATCTAAAAGGGTTCGCTATATCCTTATCGACAAAAATGCTCAAGAGAGGAATCCTGGGTTTATTGACGCAATTCAATCAAAGGGTATGAGTCAAACAAAAGATTTGAAAGAGGTATTTAGAAAAGTGGATCAATCATTGATCATTTACGAGGTGATAGATTGATATTATTGAAGTTGAAAGACGAGTTTTTCAAAAATACAGGATTGATGTTCATCGGTATTGGATTATTCAACCTATTTAACCTCCTTTATCATTTTTTTATGGTAAGGCACCTTGCCCCCGTTGACTACGGGCAGCTCAATACCCTGATGGCCCTTTTTATGCTCATCACAGTGCCAGCCAATACCGTTCAGACCACCATTACCAGGTTTGTTTCCGTCTTTCAGGCCAAGTCCCAACACCAGCAGACAAGAGATTTCCTCAAACACTTCTTTCTGGTGATGGTGGCTGTGGCATTCTTTTTCTTTTTAGTAATAGCCCTGGGAAGCTCCCTTCTCGCCTCCTTTCTCCAGATTTCCTCCCGGCGGGTAATCCTCCTTACGGGGGTGATCCTTTTTTTTGCCATGATCGTACCAGTTCCATGGGGAGGACTGCAGGGCCTGCAAAAATTTGGCCTATTGGCTGTTAACCTACTTCTCAATGGAGGTCTTAAACTGTTAGTGGGCATCCTTTTGGTTGCCGGAGGATGGGGAGTCCTGGGCGCCATGGGGTCAATTGCTATCGCATATTTTGTCACGACCTTTCTTTCCCTTATCCTGATGGGGTTTTCAATGAAAAAGGAAGAGGAGGAGACCCATCCTCAGTCACCCCCGATCTTGGACGACTCTTCGTCCCTTTCGGAAGCTTATCGCTATTTTTTCCCCGTGGGAATTACTCTTTTGTGCTTTATGATATTAACACAGATTGATTTGATTTTAGTCAAACATCTCTTCACCCCAATTGAGGCCGGTTATTATTCCATTGCTCAAATAGTGGGTAAAATCATCCTCTTTCTTCCCCTTCCGGTGGTTATGGTCATGTTTCCGAAGGTTTCCTTGCTGGACGCTCAGAAAAAGGGGACCTTTCCCGTCTTGATCCGGAGTTTAATGGTGGCAGGCGCCTTCTGTGTCCTGGGAATTCTTATCTCTCATCTTTTCCCTGACTGGATCACTCAGATGCTCACCGGAAAGATCTATCCGGAATGCGGTCCTTTGATCAGGTTTTTTTCGATCAATATGACATTCTTTTCCCTGACTTTCATTTTGCTCTATTATCACCTCGCCACCCGTAGAAACATCTTCCTTTATCCCTTATCCCTTCTGACCGTCATTCAAGTCGGGGCCATTGCTTTATTCCACGAGACCATGATCCAGATCCTTTTTATCGTCGGGCTGTTAGCTTTCTGTCTGTTGGGAATAAATTTCTATCTGGCCTATCGCCCTGATAGCGGGCAAAAGAGAAAAGGGGACAGGCCACTTTTCTAAAAAGGCGTATCCAAAGGAAAGCAAAGCAAGATGATGGATGAACTGCATCGCTGGAAAGTTCTGAGAGGGGATGAAAAAGACTTGGAAGAGGTTTTGTCTCTCAGAAGAGTTGTCTTCGGCGAGATGGAAAAGGACAAATTAGATCCAAGATTCTGGCAATGGGAATTCATGGGAGGGCCGGACGGGAAGGCCCTGATTTATGTTGTAGAAGATGAAAACAAGATCATCGGCCATTTTGCGGATCTTCCAAGGCGGTTTTCAGCCTATGGGAAAGTTGTCCGTGGAACGCTTTCCGTTGATCTTATGGTTGCCCCTGATTATCGGAGGAAAGGGATCTTTGAGGAGATGGGAAGATATGCAATCCGGCGTGTTAAAGATGAAAATGGACTTTTTATGACCACCTATCCAATCCGACCGGAGACCATTAATGGATTTAAAAAGATCGGATGGCAGGAGATTGTGAGACTCCCTGTTCTCGTTTACCCCATCAGATTGTGTGGTATCGTGAACCGTTACCTCCATTTTTTACCCTTAAGTCTTCTCATCGGTGGATTAGCAAGAATTTTATATAACCTTCTTTTTGCTATGAGAAGAAGAAAAGGAGGTGAAAGGATTGAAATCGAAAAAGTTGTGGAACTGGATAGCCAATTTGAGCATTTTTTGGGTAAGGCTATTTCCCTTTACCCCATCATGGGAATTCGGGATCGGGATTATATGACGTGGCGTTATTTCCGACATCCGACACGAACCTATACCATTTACCGGGCTATGGAAAAGGGGGAGATGAGAGGGTTTATTATTCTTAGAAAGGTGGATCTCCTTGCATTTAATAGTGCTGTGATTGTAGACCTGTTAACGCTCGATGTGGATGCTTTATCGGCTCTGGTGGAGAAAGGGATCGCATACAGCCAAAGGGAGGGGGTTGACCTGCTGGGTTTCATGGTTCCTGAACCCCATCCCTATTATCGCCTATTGAGGAAGCATGGATTTCTTAGGAGTCCGAAAACATTTCTATTCATGCTCTATTCTCATGGAGAGGACAAGGAGCTATTGGACCCGAAAGGGTGGTATGTTAACTGGGGAGATACGGATGTGATATAAAGAATTGAGGTTTGGGGTGTATAAAATTCGGTTACGGTTACGAAGCCCGTTTGATGTATCATTGGTCTTATAGTCTTATGGTCGTATAGTCGCATAGTTTGAGATAAAAATGCTAATTGACTATAAGACTATCTGGCTATAAGACTAACTGACTGAGAAAACGGGCATCTTTACCGTTACCTTTGGACTATATCTTTTATTTTCTGAGCCATTATCAGAACTGTGATGCCCATGATCAATGCATTGTCGATTGATTTAGAGGAGTGGTTTCACTCTGAATTGTTGGAGGGACAAAGGCCTCCCATATTTCAAGCGCCCGAAGCCACCCAACAAGTCCTTGACCTGTTAGATCGTTATCAGACAAAAGGAACCTTTTTTATTGTTGGGGAGGTTGCGGAACGTCATCCCGAACTGGTTCGTCTTATTTTTCAGAAAGGGCATGAAATCGGATGTCATGGATTTTCGCATCACCCTTTGTGGAAGTTAAGCGAAGAGCTTTTTCGGGAAGAATTGAGGCGTTTCCATTCCCTCATGGGGGGAATTCTCGAAAAGGTGCTGATCAAGGGATTTCGAGCCCCCTCCTTCTCTCTTGACAACAGGACAAAATGGGCCCTCAGAGTTCTTGTGGATTTCGGTTATCAATATGATGCCAGTATCTTTCCAGTAAAATTAAATCCTCTCTACGGGGTGAGCGGAGCACCGATGCAACCTTACCGTATCTCTTTGAAAGATGTGAGAGAAGAGGATCTCGCCAGTCCCCTTATGGAGTTTCCCACGCCTCCATTAAAGCTGGGAAAACTGAAGATCCCCATTGCTGGAGGGTTCTATTTGAGGATGTTTCCAATTTCATTCCTTCTCTGGGGATTAAGGAGAATCAATCGAAAACAGCCTTTCCTGCTCTATTTTCATCCCTGGGAAGGTTATGCAGAGACACCGAGGTTGAAACTCTCTTTTACCCATCGTTTAATCTCCTATTATGGAATTCATTCTGCCCTGAAAAAATTGGAGTTCCTTTTAAACCATTTCAAGTTTGCAAGGGTGGATCAGGTTCTTGGCTTGAGATGAGGAGAAGATGAAGCCCCTATTATCTGTCATCATCCCCAACTGGAATGGGAAGAGGTTTCTTCAGGAATGTCTCGATTCTCTGATGGATCAGACCTATTCCCATTTTGAAATAATCCTGGTGGATAATGGCTCCACAGATGGGTCAGTGGAGTTCGTTCAAGAAAGATACGGAGAATTCGTCAGGATCATCCGAAATGAGATCAACCTTGGCTTCGCAGGGGGCAATAACGTTGGCATTCGAGCAGCCAGAGGGGAATATATCGTTCTTTTGAATAATGACACATGGGCCAGCCCAGGGTGGCTTGAAGAATTGGTCAAAGCCATTGATGTAAATCCCTGGATTGGAATGTGGGGATCTAAAATCTATTCTTATTACAAAAGAGACCAGCTTGAAGCAGTGGGGGAGCTCATTTACTGGGATGGATTGAGTCGGGCAAAGGGTCAATTTGAACAGGATCGGGGCCAGTATGAAGTCATGGAGGAGATTTTCTTTCCTCCGGGATGCGGGGCCATGTATCGGAAGAAAGTATTTGATGAGATCGGACTATTTGACGAAGATTTTTTCGCCTATGCGGATGATGCCGAGATCGGGATCCGTGCCCGATTAGCAGGCTGGAAATGCCTTTATGTTCCAGGAGCTATTCTTTATCATAAGAACTCGGGAACTGGGGGGCAACATTCACCCTTTAAGGCATTTTATGTCGAGAGAAATCGTTTCTGGATTGTCATCAAATATTTTCCATTGCCCCTTCTTCTCTTTACCCCTTTTTTTACAATCTGGCGTTTTGCGTTTCAGGCCTATGGGGCCCTTAGCCATCGGGGAGCGGCTGGGAAATTCGCCCAGATGCATTCTCCGTGGCAGTTAATCGGGATCCTATTCAAGGCCTATGGATCTGGGTTTCGTGGCCTTCCCAAAATGTGGAAAAAAAGGAGGATATTGAACGCATTGAAGAAAGTTTCATACGGGGAGATATTTAATTGGTTTAAACGGTTCGGAATCAGCGCAAAGGAAATTTCTTTAAGAGATTGAAAGAATTAAACCCATTTTCAGGTAATCCTTCATAAAGGAGTGTCACTCCTGCCTACCGGCCTCGGTCGGGACCGCTTGCCCACCGGTAGGCAAGGGAGGTTAGGAGGGATTTTAATAAACTATTTTCTGAGCTATTTGGAGACCTGATATGATCTTTCCGAGAAGAAAGATATATGGAATACATGGGACGGATCACCAGGTGGAAATCCCCAGAGCCATTGAGGAACGGAAGGATGATCACATCTTTATCGTCTATGAAGAAGAACAACCGAAGGCCAACATCGCTGAGGTTCTGACGAGAAAGCAAAAGACTTATCCGGTAGCAAATGTTGGGAGGGTCAATCTCATCAGAGCCATACGGGCCTTCATTCAAGATCAAAATTAGGAGGGGTCTACGAGGTAGGAAAGATGGATAGGCAAAAAATAACTCAACAAAGATGGTATGATAATAAAACCCCATTAGAAGAAGATGAGATTATCAATATAAGCACCCGCACCCATATCCAACGGCTGAAAGAATTATTTCCAGTTCAAAAGGCCAAATTAAGTCTCAACTGCGGGTGTGGGAGAGGAGGGCAAGAGGACATTTTTGGTCCCTCTGTTGGAATAGATATATCTTTTGAAAATATTCGCTCACTTATTCAGCGGGGAGGACAAGGCATCGTTGCCGATATGGAATTTCTTCCTTTTAAAGATCATACCTTTGATATCGTTTATGGATTTGGCATCCTTCACCATTTGAATGATATTCAAAAAGGCGTTTCAGAGGCTACCCGAATTTTAAAGAGCGAAGGCCATATAGGTTTTGGGGGAGAGAATAACGGGTTATGTCCGCTTACCTACATCATGGCTTTCATTTACCAAAACTGGAAAATTGAAAAGGGGTTTTATCGAATACGAGAGGGAAATCTTAGAAAGATTTTTCAGGAATTAGGAATTAGGGATTTTAAGATTTCAAGACATGGAATGACAATCTATGGGTTGGGTCGAACCATTTATAAACTGACATCCCTGGTTGAGATCTTATTATCCCGATTTAAGCCTTTCCTTACTTTTTCCGGATATTGCTATATAGCTGGAAGAAAGAGACATCTGATCTCTCAGCCCTAAAAAAGAATAAGTTTTCTTTACCATTGGATGAAAGTGCTTCTGCAGTTGGTTCAGGGGATGTGATAGGGTGGTCGCTGAAACGATCATCCAACCTCATTGGTTGAGAAACAGGTTTTATCCTCGAGCTGGGAGCCTCCTATAAGTGAAAGGCTACCTCTAAAAATGTCATTCCTGCGAAAGCAGGAATCCATAAGTTTTTGAGATTACTGGACTCCCGCCGGAGTTTACCCCGTACTTGATACGGGGCGGGAGTGACAAATTGGGGATTATTAGAGGTTCCCGAAAGTTTTAGATTATATATTTTTTAAAAACCTCGATTTGACTTATAAGAATCCTTGTCATCTGATATATAACGAAGATGATGCTTATTTTAAATCACGTGGAACCAGTTGTCTTTATTCGATTAGCATTGGGACAACAATGGATCGAACAAAAAGAGGTATCTTATTTCTGCTTGATAAAGAAGGATGATTTTGTTAAAAGAGGGGTATCCATTTAGATTTAGGATAACCTAAAACATAACATTAGGATAGTTTGGAGGATGAGGAGGGAACCATTTGATCCATGCGGTTATTTTGGCGGGCGGGAGCGGGACCCGGTTCTGGCCTTTGAGCCGGGAGACATTTCCCAAACAGATGCTCAATATTGTAGGGGAGAATTCACTTCTCCAACAGACGGTCAGGAGATTGGATGGGTTTCTTACCCCCAATCATCTATGGATCGTGACCACGGAAGCGCTGGCGCAGGTCATCCGTTTCCATTTAAAGACGTTTGAAAAGGGTGCCGAGAAAATTCAATTGATCATCGAACCCTTTGGCAGAAATACCGCTCCGGCCGTGGGTCTTGCTGCAGTAACTCTCAATAAAATCTCCCCTGATTCGATCATGATGGTGATGCCATCGGACCACGCCATCCGGGATGTAAAACCATTTCAGGAAAGGCTCCTATGGGCCGTTGAGGCTGCGAAGAAGGGGTGTCTCGTCACCTTCGGGATCAAACCGAGCAGGCCGGAGACCGGTTATGGTTATATCCAGTGCGGTCCTGCCTTTGACGGCCCGGAGGGCCGGATATTTCATGCCGAACGGTTTCTTGAAAAACCCGATCTAAAAACCGCGGAAGCCTTGATCAAAGAGGGGAACTTTTACTGGAACAGCGGCATCTTCGTATGGAAGGCTTCGAAAATCCTCAAAGAGATCCAAGCCCATCTCCCCTCCCTCTATGCAGGATTGAAAAAGATCGAGGGGCTGAATAACCTAACAGGAGAGGCATTTAACGAAATCTATGCCTCCCTTGAGGCTGTCTCCATCGATCACGGCGTTTTAGAGAAGAGCCAGGATGTGTTCGTGATTCCATCTGATTTCGGTTGGTCCGATTTGGGGAGCTGGACCGCTTTGGATGATATTCTCGGCAGGGATGAACGAGGGAACATCCTTCAGGGGAATCCGATTGATATTGGCAGTGAAGGCTCCATTGTCATTGCTTCGGACCGGGTCATGGCGACCATCGGCCTTAAGAATATGGTTGTGGTGGATACCCCGGATGCCACCCTCATCGCCTCAAAAGAAAAAGTTCAGGAGGTCAGAAAAGTTGTCGAGACGTTGAAAAAGAATCAGAGGGAAGAACATCTGCTCCACCGGACAGTGGAAAGACCCTGGGGCCACTACACCGTACTGGAAAAGGGGAGCCGGTATAAGATCAAGAGGATCATGGTCCATCCCGGGGCGAAATTGAGCCTCCAGCTCCACCACCACCGGAGCGAACACTGGGTGGTGGTGTCCGGCACAGCAAGGGTGATACGGGGCGAGGAGCTGTTTGATGTCCACCCCAACGAAAGCACCTTTATCCCCCTCTCGACCAAACACCGATTGGAAAACACGGGGTTGATCCCGCTGCACATCATCGAAGTCCAGAACGGCGATTACGTGGAGGAAGATGACATCGAACGATTCGATGATGAATACGGGAGGAAGATAAAGATATAGTTGATGAATTCGAAGATTCAACATTATATTGATTTAATTACCGTGCTCACCCAGAAGGAGATGAAGGTCAGATATAAGAGCACCTTCTTTGGGTATTTGTGGTCCGTTGCTTACCCGCTTGCCTTTGCCCTGGTATTTTTTATCGCCTTTAAGATGATCATGAGGATTCAAATCGAAAATTATGCCCTCTTTCTTATTACAGGGCTTTTCCCCTGGCAGTGGTTTGCAAATTCTGTGAATGCATCTCCCACGGTGTTTCTCGGAAATGTCTCCATCATTAAAAAAATAGATTTTCCACGAAACAGCCTCCTGATCGCCACCGTGCTTCAGGATGCAATCCATTTTGTTCTTTCTATTCCTGTCATTATTCTCTTTCTCTTTCTCCATGATCAATACCCTTCCATCTCATGGCTCTATGGCATTCCCATTCTGATGGGTATCCAATTTCTCCTGACTTACGGCCTCAGCCTCATGATCTCCTCCATCAACCTGTTCTTTAGAGACCTTGAGCGATTAACCCTTATCCTCACGACCTTCCTATTTTACTTTACTCCTATCATTTATCCTGAAAGCATGGTCCCTGAGAGATATAAAATTTTATTTAGCATCACCCCTTTATCCCCTTTGATGGTCAGCTGGAGACATCTTTTTTTAGATGGGACATTTAATCCCATATTTCTAACCGTGAGCTTCGGTTACAGCGTTTTGTTTTTTATTATGGGCTCTTTGATCTATCGGAAATTGAGATGGAAATTTGCCGAGGTGCTATGAACGAGCCAGCGATCCTCTTCGACAGGGTGAGCAAGAGTTATCACCTTTATCACCCTATGACCGGAGGGATTAAGAGCTTTTTATTCCACCTCCCGGAAGCGGTCAAAACCTTGAAAAATTCAAGGTACGAGGTTCTCAGGGAGGTTACCTTTCAGGTCGGCCAAGGAGAAAGCATCGGGATTATAGGCAGAAATGGAGCAGGCAAGAGCACCATCTTAGGACTCATCGCAGGAATCATCAACCCTACAAAAGGGAAGATCACTGTCCAGGGAAGGATTTCCTCCCTCCTTGAGCTTGGAGGAGGATTCCACCACGAGCTCACGGGAAGAGAAAACATCGTGATGAATGGCGTGCTTTTAGGGTTGACGAAGAACGAAGTGCTTCAGAAGATGGACAAAATCATTGAATTCTCCGAACTCGGCGATTTCATCGATCAACCCATCAGGATCTACTCAAGCGGAATGCTGGCAAGGCTTGGCTTTTCCGTGGTGGCAAACCTCGACCTGGAGATTCTGCTGATAGATGAAATTCTGGCTGTGGGCGATACCAATTTTCAAAAGAAATGTTTGGACAAGATGGTGGCTTTCAAAAAAAGCGGGGTCACCATGGTCTTTGTTTCACACTCGATGGGGGATATCATAAGTATCTGCGATCGGGTGGTATGGTTAGATCATCATGTTGTAAAGATGATAGGAGAACCCAAGAGAGTTATAGAAAATTATCTTAAATCATGAGGTAATGATTATGAAAAATGAAAAAGGGGGACAGGCTACTTTTTAGAGGGTTTAACGGTATGAACCATCCAGAAACAAATGTAGAAACAATCAAGCAAAGAATACGGGAGGAAGCCCTGCGTCGTCAAGCGGGTCTGCCTGGGGAAAAAATAGGGCAAGGGATAGAAATATTCAGATCGCCGCAGTCATGTATGGACTCAAAAACAAAAGAAACATGGGTATGGAAATTTGTGAAAAAAGTTCAACGTAAACTACAAAAATTTCCTTTCTATCGGTTCCTTAACAGCGTTGCGGTAAAATTCAAGGGGTTGATACCGAAACAATATGAGTTTGTGAATCTCAATGACCTGCTTTCCTATCAGGATGAAGATTTTATAAGAAACGCCTACCGGGCTATATTAAAACGAGAACCAGATAGCGACGGCTTTAATGATTGGCTCTCAAGGCTCAGAAGCGGACAAGTCAATAAAATTGAGATACTGGGCGGCATCAGCAGGTCAGAAGAAGGGCGCAAAAGGAATGTTAAAATAAAGGGGTTAGGGTTACGGTACCTGATCAATAAATCATACAAAATTCCTGTAGCAGGTTATTTTATTCGGCTTTTGGCTGGTATCATAAACCTGCCCAAAATAATAAGGGACCTCAATCAGTATCAGGCCTTCACCGATGCAAGATTTGCGGGCAAGGCAGACCGTGAGGCGGTGGAGGAGTTGCGGCCTATCCTTGCGGGCAAGGCAGACAGCAGGGCCGTAGAGGAGTTGACAGCGACAACTCGGGGCATATTAAGACAGATCAGTGATCACCGATTAAACATCTTAGACCAGCAAAGGCGATTTATCCTCCTGCTTGAGGAGATGAGAAGATGCCTGCCAGAGCCTCTTTCCCATGATCAGATAAAAAGTGTGCTGAAAGAAGAAGACCATATCCTTGATGCAATGTACATGGCCTTTGAGGATTGGTTCAGAGGCACGAGGACTGAAATCAAACGGAGATTGGGCGTTTATCTGCCGCACATTGATAAAATAAAGTCTGAGAAAGTAGACATTTCCATACTGGATGTCGGATGCGGCAGGGGAGAATGGCTGGAACTTCTTCAGGAAAATGGCTATCGAGCCAAAGGCATTGATATCAACCGGGTGGCATTGCTTCAATGTAGGGAACTGGGGCTTGATGTCACAGATTCAGATGTCATTGAATACCTAAGAGGACTGAAGAGAGATTCATTAGATGTCATTTCTGGATTTCATATTATTGAGCATCTTCCATTTAATACATTGATCGCATTATTTGATGAGGCGCTTACAGTTTTAAAATCCGGTGGATTGATTCTATTTGAAACGCCTAACCCTGCTAACATCCTTGTCAGCTCTTATGATTTTTACAGAGACCTCAGCCATCAAAAACCGCTCCACCCCGAGACCATGAATTTCGTTGCTGAAAGCAGGGGATTTGTGCGCACCGGCTCTTATTTTGTTTTAGATGAAGGGTCAGATTTGAGGCTCATCAAATCAACAGAATGGAAACTGAACGATATCAATGATTATATAAAGGCGCCAAGGGATTTTGCATTGATCGGCTATAAGCCATAACGGAGATGTCTCTTGCAATCAGGAAAAAGAATTGGTTAACATAAAGTTTTAAATGAGTTACGGAATTTGCCAGGCAGGCCTAACAGGGTTTAAACTGGAAATGACACAAGCCTTACCAAATCAAACATCACGCAGGACGGAAATGAAAATCGAAATGCATTGCAGAAGTAAGCGCGGTCTCTCTTTCCATTTAATCATAATGTTGTTTTCTTTTCTCCTTTTCCAAACTGCCATCTCTCCTTCCCTGTCCGCCACGGATTTGATGGAGGCCTACACCCGGGCCAAAGAGCATGACCCGGTTTATGGATCGGCGGTTTATGAAAATAAGGCCCTTCAGACCAAATCCAAGCAGGGTTTGTCTAATCTTTTGCCCCAGATTCAATCCTCCGGGACGATCTCCCGATATGGTTTTGATACCGCACCGGTTACCTACCAGGACTATACCGCTACCACCTACAACATTCATCTCAGGCAGCCCCTCATCAATTTTTCTCGTTTCGCCGAATACCGCCAGAACAACATCTTGCCGTCCATCGGGGAAGTGAGATTGGCTGAAGCCCTTCAGAACCTGGGCATCCGGGTCGCCGAGGCTTATTTCAATCTCCTTGCCGCCAAGGACACGCTCGAGCTGGTCGTCGAAGAGAAAGAAGCGGTTTCTAAGCAGCTGGAGCAGGCAAAGAAGCTGTTTCGGGCCGGGGCGGTCACCATCACGGAGGTTCATGACGCAGAAGCGCGATATCACCTCGTCCTCTTTCATGAGGTGGAGGCCCAGAATAACCTGGCCGTTAAAACAACGGCCTTCCAGAAGATCGTCGGTCCAGCCCCGGTTGCCCTGAGTCGCCTGAAGGACACCCTTCCGCTCATTCCGCCGGAGCCCGGCGTCCTCACCCGATGGATTGAAACGGCGAAAGAGCGCAATCCAGCCCTTAAATATTTTTCTTATAACATCCATTTTTCGGAAGAAGAAGTGAAAAAAGCCCGGGCCCAACATTATCCCTTCGTCGATTTATCGGCAAGCTATACCCGAACCAACACGCGCGACTACATCAAGACCGATACCCTTTCTTACAGCACGATCGGCTTGAGTGTGACCCTCCCCATCTTCAGCGGCGGTTATGTTATGGCAAAAACGGAGGAGTCCAAGGCGCGCCTGGGGCAGGCCAAAAAAGAGTATGAAAACGCCTTTTCTGATATTGTCCAGAGGCTGACCGAAGCCTTCCTTGGGATTCAGAGCAGCATTGTCAGTATTAATACCCTTGAAATTGCCGTGAAGTCTACCGAGACATCGCTTCACTCCAATCAAAAGGGATTCCTCGCGGGCATCCGGACGACCGTTGATGTGCTGAACGCACAGCGGGAGCTTTACAATGCCCGGGTAAAACTCCTTCAGGCGAAATATGGTTACATCCTGCACCTGATCAAACTCAAAGCGGCCGCCGGCATATTGTCCGAAGTGGATATGGCTATGGTTAATGACTGGTTTCAGAAGTAATGAGGTGAGCCATGTTTAATATCTTCAAGCGTCCCGTGATGGGCGCCCCCCCCGAAAAGAGAGAACTACTTTCCGTATTGCTCTCTTTCAAAAAGGAGTTTTTCGCCCTGATGGGGTTCAGTTGCGTCATCAATTTCCTGCTCTTAGTTCCTGCCATCTATATGCTCCAGACCTTCGACCGCGTTCTGACGAGCCGCAATCCGACAACCCTGATCATGCTCACCATCATTGCCCTGGCGATGTACGTTTTTTTAGGGTTTCTCGAATGGGTGCGATCTCAGGTGCTGATTCGTATTGGCAACCGGATGGATAAGCGTTTAAGCGGCAGCATCTTTGTCGCCGCCTTTGGAAGGTCTCTTCAGGCGGGTTCGGGCAATGCCTCGCAGCCCTTTAATGACTTTACCAATCTGCGCCAGTTTCTGACGGGGAGCGGCCTTTTTGCCTTTTTCGACGCCCCCTTTATGCCCATCTATCTGGTCGTGATTTTTATCATCCATCCCATCCTCGGCGTCTTTTCTCTGGTCAGCGCCTTCATTCTTCTTGTCCTGGCCATGGCCACCGAATTTGCCACTCGGAAGCCCCTTTTAGAGGCCGCTCGAATGAACAATGTGAGCACCACCTTTGCCAGCGCCAACTTCCGCAACGCAGAGGCCATCGAAGCGATGGGCATGCTCAACAACGTCCGGAACCACTGGTATCCCAAGCACGAACGATTTTTAAGACTCCAGACCAAGGCAAGTGAACGGGGAAGCGTGATTCAGGCGTCCAGCAAGTTCGCCAGGCTGACCTTCCAGTCCGCCATCTTGGGACTGGGAGCCTATCTGGCCATCCAGCAGATCATCACCCCGGGGATGATGATCGCGGCTTCCATCCTCATGGGAAGGGCCCTCAGCCCAGTCGATATGGCTATCGGCGTCTGGAAACAGTTTGTCTCGGCCCGCGATTCCTACAAGAGGCTGGAAGAAATCATTCGTGCCTTTCCCGAACGGGAAAGAGGCATGCCCCTGCCCATACCGAAAGGAGTGCTTTCGGTTTCCAATATCATTGTCGTTCCTCCGGGTTCGAGCCAGCAGGTGCTCAAGGGCGTAACCCTCGAGGCCTTTCCTGGAGAGCCCGTTGCCATCATCGGACCCAGCGGGGCGGGCAAATCAACCCTTGCGAGAGCCATCGTGGGACTCTGGCCCCCTCTGATCGGATCGGTGAGACTGGATGGGGCCGAAACCTTTAAGTGGAACAAAGAGGAACTCGGGAAGTACATCGGGTATCTTCCGCAGGACATCGATCTCCTCAACGGCACCATCGCCGAAAACATTGCCCGCTTCGGCGAGATCGATTCCGAGAGCGTCATCAAGGCCAGCCAGGCCGCAGGCATACACGAGATCGTGCTCCAGTTTCCGAAAGGATATGATACGCCCATCGGTGAAGGGGGCGTGATTCTGTCTGCCGGCCAGCGACAGCGGGTCGCCCTTGCCCGCGCCTTATACGGAGACCCGGTGCTGATCGTCCTTGACGAACCCAACTCCAACCTTGACGAGGCCGGCGAAATTGCCCTGGTGAACGCCCTGATGCAGTTGAAGGCGGCAAGAAAGACGATCTTTGTGATTACCCATCGCACCCTCATCCTCTCCGTGATGAATAAGATTCTCCTACTGTCCAACGGCACCATTCAACTATACGGACCCAGGGACGAGGTGATCATGCGCTTGAAGCAGGCCCAGGAAAGGGCCTCGTGATGGAGATTTAAAAAGAAAGCGTAGTGTTTCGTAAATTCCTTTACTCTGGTTGTCATTCCGCGCCTGCCTGCGGTAGGCAGGGAAGCAGGAATCCAGAAAAACAGAGACTGGATGCCGCATCAAGTGCGGCATGACATTCTAACCAAATGTAAAGAAGTGTTAGATTCACTACATTAGAAAATAGGTTTTAAATCTAATACTGTTCAGTTAAGCCGTTCGTGCTGAGCTTGTCGAAGCATGAACGGCTTAACGACGCACCCTTCGACAGGCTCAGGGTGAACGGTGACAGCCTAACTGAACAGCATTGGTTTTAAATCCCCCAATCCTTCATATGACGGGCGAAAAGAAAGAATAAGGAAAATAGAATGAATGAGCAGAATAATCAGACAAAAGAGATAGAAGCGCCGGAAAAGAAGATTCCTCTTCGCACGAACACGAATTCCATCATCGCCATTGCCCTCACCGTTTTGATCTTCGGTTTTGGCGGCCTGCTGGCGTGGGCCTCCCTGGCCCCGCTCGACAAGGGGGTCGTTGCGTCAGGCGTGATTAAGGTGGCCTCCTATCGCAAGACGATTCAGCACCAGTATGGAGGCATCGTCGAGGAAATCCTCGTGAGAGAGGGCGACCGGATAAAAAAAGGTCAGGTTCTGATTCGCCTCAATGAGGGCCAGGCAAAGGCCAATCTCTCCCAGGTCAGGAGCGAATACCTTGCCAACCTCGGGCTGGAGGCAAGGCTTCTGTCCGAGCGGAGGATGGCCGATCGAATTATCTTTCCCCGCGAGATCACCGCGCTCAAGGGCCAACCGGAAATCGATGAAATCATCAACCGGCAGGAGGAGCTTTTTCGGACGAGGCGGAGCGTGCTTGAAAACGAAAAGAAGATCCTGCGCGAAAACATCGAAGGCCTTGAGGTCTACATTGGCCGTCTTGAGGAGCTTCAGGCGTCGCGCGGGAAGCAGATCGAGCTGATCATGAAGGAGACGGAGCCCCTGCGGGATCTGGCGGAGCAGGGCTACTATCCCCGCAACCGGATCCTGGAGATGGAAAGGGTGCTGGCCGATTTGCAGGGGAGAAGGAGCGAAGATCTGGGCAACATCGCCCGTTCCAGGACCGCGGTCAGCGAGCTCAAAATGAAGATCACCCGTTTTGAACAGGAGTTCTTAAAAGAAGTCGATACGCATTCCACCGAGGTCCAGAAGAAAGTTGTGGCCCTGAGGGACCAGTATGAGGCAACGGCCGATGTGCTTGAGCGGACGAAGATCAGGGCGCCTGAAGACAGCATTGTCATCGGTCTGCGCATGTACACGCCCGGAGGGGTCATCATGCCAGGGCACCCCGTCCTCGACCTGATTCCCCTCAATGCCGAACTGATCGTTGAGGCATGGGTGATGCCCAATGACATCGATAAGGTTCACACCGGGCTCAAGGCCGACCTGAGGTTTTCTGCCTTCAGAACTCCCCAGACCCCTGTGGCGGAAGGAGAGGTGATTCTTGTTTCAGCTGACCGGATGTTTGATGAGGCATCCAGGGTAGCCCACTACGTGTGCCGGATAAAAATTACGGAGAAAGGATTGAAGGACCTCAAGGAGTTGACTCTTCAACCGGGAATGCCGGTAGAGGTCATTCTAAAGACAGGCGAGCGCACGCTGATCAGTTACCTTCTGAAGCCCCTTTTGAACCGCCTGGCAGTTTCGTTTAAGGAAGAATAGAGGATTAATAAAGGATTAATGTCTAAATCCTAATTGACAACGTTCAAGACATCGTTCACTAAATTAGCATTCAGGACATCGTTCACAAGAAAGCGGGTGAGGCTGTTAAGAACTATACAACGCTCTCTCAGATGCCTCATAAATGCAGGCTTAGCATTAATCCAAAGAGTAATTGTTCAAGCATAAAGAAATATGCGACTGAACGATGTTGTGAACATTTTTCTTGTGAACGATGTCCTGAACGTTATCACTTAGACCAAAGACATTTATTGCCCGGTAATTGACCCGACCCTTGATCTCTGTTAGATTTCCACTATGGAGCCGACACCCTTTCCGGATTCTCCGGTGAGTTATGAAAAGATCGTCACTCACAACGATTTTGACGGAATCCTGAGCGCGGCCCTTTGCGCACGGGCATTGGGTGTGGGAAAGATTCTTTTTGCAGGACCCCTGACGATCCTGAGGTCCCAAATCACCCTTACCGAAAAGGACGTGGTCTGTGACCTGCCTTACCCCCTCCAGTGCGGGCTCTGGTTCGACCACCACGAGGGAAATCTTCAGGAACTGGAATATCGGAAGATCGATCTCGGATCGATCCCAGGCCGGTTCGATCTGAAACTGAGCTGCAGCAGGGTTGTCTTTGAATATTTCTCCGAAAGGATGGAGTTTCCGCCACACGTTGCACAGGCTGTTGGTGAAGCCGATATCATCGATGGTTTTACTTATGCCTTCATAGAGGACTGGCGGAGAGAGACTCCGGGGAAGATCATTGACCTGACCCTGAAGGTTCACTTTCCATCTGCGGAGGATCAGGCCTCGCATATGAGAAACCTGGTCCGTGAGCTCCGGGACCGCCCAATCGGAGAGGTCTCTCAACTCGATTTTGTTCAGAGGAGGCTGAAGCAGTACAGGGAGGAAGAGGGGCGGATGCTTAAGATCATCCGGGATTCCTCCTATTTTATCGAGCAGGATGAAAAGAGAGAGGTGGTTGTCATCGACCTCACTTCTTATCAGCGGAGGCCTCTTCTCATCAAAAACCTGGCCCTTCTGGTCTATCCCGATGCGAAAGGAGTTTTAGAGGTCTATAATCTGACAGAACGGGGAGTGAAAAGCACCCACTTAGGTTTCTCCATGTCTCTCTCCATTGGTGGAAACAGGCAGGATAAGAAGAAGAATATCAGCGAGATCATGCGGACCCTCAATATTGGTGATGGCCATCCCGGTGCAGCCGCCGGACAGGTGCGATGCAAATCGAAACAGGAAATGCTGAAGAAGAAGAAAGAGATCCTCAATCAGGTTTTCAGACTCTGGTCCTCCCAATAACGATGACAAAACAAAGGAAATAGGAAATGAGAAAGGGGAAGGATTCTTTATGTTTAACATCAGAACCCTCCCCCCGATGGTTCTATTTTACAAATTTCGATTCGTAGGCTTGAACTCCTTTCAGGAAACCAGCCTCATCGCCAACCCAATCCTTATGGCAACCATTGCATGAATTTGGGACCACATTTTTGGGGTCCTTCTTAAACATCTCCAGACTCAAATGGGGTTTGATAATCTTGAAGTCGTGGGCATGAACATCACCTGCCTCTGCAGAGGAAGCTGTCTTTACCAGGTGGCAGGAGGAGCAGCGACTGGTCCCCTTGGTCTCTGGAGCATAATTGTGCTTGGTGTGCATCCGGATTGCTCCGGGATTGGCAAATTTCTTATCTTTCCCATGGCAGGAGAGACAAAGATTGTTGTTAAAATCGGCTTTGGTCAGCTGAAATCGGCCAGGCCCCCCATGAGGATCGTGGCAGTCAAAACAGTTGACTTTAGCCTGAAAGTGGGTGCTTTTTAAGAAGTCGTGCCACTGTTGGTGATGGGATTTGGCATGGGCTTGCGTATCTCCCCACTCCCCGGGTTTGAATTGATAGTAATTGGCAAGGGGTTCACCCAATTTATAGGGTTTGTTCTCCTTGTCATTCCAGGGAAAACCAAATGTTCCATTGGGAACACTCACCCCTCGTGAATGGCATTGACCGCAGACCTCCAGGCCTCGTTCGTAATTCATCTTTTTCGGATTAATGATTTTGCCTTTCGTCCTTGGGACCTTCACATGTTCTGACCCGGGTCCATGGCATTTTTCACAACCGATGTTCAGTTCTACATATTTAGACTCGTAACCCCCGTCCACCTTTCTCATTTCAAGCCCTGTATTGTGGCAGCCTGCGCAACTCATTTCAAAGGATTTATCCACAGAGGGCTTTGTGAGGCTTCCGTCTTCGTTATACCAAAACTGGAGGTTATAAGGAACCCACCGGGAGGTAGTCTGGTTCCATTGGATGGGAAGAATGTAATGGTTATTCCCGATTTTTACCTGATAACGTTGTTTCCAACCCCATCCCCCATAAGTCCTCACCACAGAATAATTGACCTCTTTAGAGGGATCCTTTGCGTCTACTAAAGTTGCTTGGTAGACTTTGTTAGACTCATTTAACTTAACAGTAACTTCAGGTATCTTCCCCCCTTTCAGTTTGACAGTGCCTTTCCAATCCACTACGACGGAATTATTGTCTGGACCAAGTATCTGTTGAGACTTATTGTGGAGGGTGTCTTTCCATGTTTCGTAAATACTTTTATGGCAAGACATACATTTCTGAGAACCTACATGGGTTGCCTGTGACAGGGCCAATGAAGGGCAGAGGGTTAAAATAGAAAGAACGAGCACCCATTTTAATTCTGAAACCTTTTTCATTCGATCT
>Ga0299912_10000571_pt1 | contig 31088 bp, 32 predicted proteins | sample RVTome_2_FD_207667 | JGI IMG/M metagenome (GOLD analysis project Ga0299912, IMG submission 207667) | Soil microbial communities from uranium-contaminated site in the Upper Colorado River Basin, Wyoming, United States - RVT95D214 (version 2) ... | reverse complement strand
TTTTTCTGCATCCTTAACCCATTGAATAACATCGATTCCAGTCCGTTCTTTTCCGCCATAAATGAAAACTTCAAACCAGAACGATTTGCCATTTTCAGTGAAAATATTTTTTAAATCATCAATGTTGTAATTTCTTTTTGCATCAACAGCCACCACAACGCATTGCCGTCCAAATAATTCCATCAGTTCCGTGATAACTTTGGGATTTTTTATGGCACCAGTGTTGATTCCGACTTTGTCTGCCCCGTTAAGCAGGATATTTCTTGCATCCTCCAATGATTTGACCCCACCTCCGACAGTGAACGGAATATCAATTACAGAAGCTACTTTTCTCACCAGATCTTTGATTGTTTTTCGCTGTTCGTCAGATGCAGTGATGTCTAAAAAAACCAGTTCGTCTGCACCCTCATTGCTGTATTTTTCTGCCAATTCCACAGGATCCCCCGCGTCTTTAATGGACTCGAAATGCAATCCTTTTACAACCCGGCCATTTTTTACATCCAGACACGGGATAATCCTTTTAGTCAAAGTCATGATAGTTTTTTTGCCTCTTCAATTGAAACTTTATTCTCATATAGTGCTTTTCCAAGAATCACACCAAACGCATTTTTTTCTTTTACGTCTGCAACATCTCCAATATTGGAAATTCCCCCACTGGCAATGATGTTTGCACCAGACAAGCTGCATGCTTGCTCTAAAAATTCCAAGTCCGGTCCCTCCATAGTGCCATCACGACTGACATTTGTCAGTAAGAATTCAGTAAAGCCCATTTGTAAAAATTCGTTAATTGCGGGAATCAGTTTAATTCCGGCATCTTTTTGCCAGCCATTAATTACAATTTCGCCATCTTTGTGATCGACTGAAATTACAATTTTTTCTGCTCCCAGTTCAGACAACAGTGATTTCAGCAGTGATTTGTCTTTGAATGCCAAAGTTCCCAAAACTATCCGTTCGGATAATTTTGCCACTTCCAAAACTAATGATCTGTCTCGCAAACCGCCGGCAACTTCGACTGGAATTGAGACAGATTTGAGAATTTTTTTAATCATATCGAGATTGGAGCCAATCCCAAGGGTCGCATCCAAATCAACCAAGTGAAGAATATCTGCACCTGCAGATTCCCATCTTTTTGCAATGCATACAGGATCGTCACTGTACACGGTTTTTTGATTGGGATCCCCCTTATACAATCTGACGACTTTGCCGCCCATTAGATCAATTGCAGGAATTATTTTCATCTTCTACACTCTTTGAGAAAATTCCCCAGCATTATTTTTCCCACAGTACTTGATTTTTCAGGATGAAACTGTGTGCCATAGAAATTATCATGTTCCACTACAGCGGGAACTTTGATTCCGTAATCGGATTCGGCAGTTATGACGTCATTTGATTCAGGTTTTACCCTGTACGAATGAACAAAATATGCCCATGAACCGTCTTCCACCCCTTCAAGAATTTTTCCGGGTTTTTTTATCTCCAGATTGTTCCATCCCATGTGAGGTACCTTCATCGAGGAGGAAGGAAGCACGATTACCTCACCCCCGATAACGTTCAGGCCTTTCTCTTTTCCCTCTTCGCTTTTTTCAAAAAACATTTCCATTCCAAGACAAATGCCAAGAACGGGCATGTTTCCCACATATTCCCTAAATTGAATCTTGGAAAAATTCCTAATGCTGTTCATAGCAGGATCAAAATTGCCTACACCTGGAAGCAACAGTCCGGAATACGTATTTTCATTATCAAAATTTGTTATTATATCAACTGTAGCACCTACTTTTTCAAGTGAATTTTTCAGACTGAAAATATTTCCGGCTCCATAATCAAAAATTGCAACACTTGTCATTACATTGAACCTTTTGTACTTGGAATGCCTTTTTGCTTTTTATCCAATGATGATGCATATCTCAGCGCAACAGCAAGTGATTTTATGGCAGCCTCAACTTTGTGGTGATCATTGTCCCCATACTTTACAGTGAGGTGGATGCAGCTGTTGAGATTTTGCAGTAACGACTGGAAGAAATGCTCAAGATCCTCCTTTGACACGTCTTCAATCTTATTGCGTTTAAGAGACAGTGTCAGTTTCCAAAACGGGCGTTTTACCAAGTCAATTGAGGCCTCTGCAAGGGATTCGTCCATCGGAACAGATGCATAGCTAAATCTAGTAATTCCGCTTCTAGAACCCAGTGCCTTGTCAATTGCTTGCCCCATTGTAATTGCAGTGTCTTCAATCAAATGGTGTTCAATGCCGTCATTTGATTTTGCATCAACTTTGAGATCCATCATACCATGCTTTCCAAACGATACAATCAGGTGATCAAGAAAATTTATTCCGGTTTTGATGGATGTTTTTCCCGACCCATCAAGATTTACAGATACCGAAACTCCTGTTTCTTTTGTATTTCGTTTAATTGATGCCTTTCTTGGTGCCATTTTTCTCACAGATTATGTAATTTGCATCATTCTAAATTTAATACCTTTGGTAGTAGGTGAATTGAATCCAACACCAAAATAGCGCCATTTCCCTCAAACAGTTCCAATTTCTCTTCTGGATTTTTACTAGTACCTATGATTCCACAAAATATAGTGTTGTGTCCCAAATCAGCGGTTCTTTTGGCCATGATAAAATCCTCCATGGAGTCCCCAACATAAAGAGCTGAAGTGCAATTCATCCCATTAATTGAATTCAAAAGGGATCGGGGGTTGGGTTTTGCAAGTTCGCGTGGTTCGTCCTCAAGAAACATGGAATTATCCAAATTGAATTTTGCTAGTAGCGATTTTAAAGAATATCCTACGGATTCTTTTCCCCTTCCAGTTACCATGGCAATTTTTGAATTAAACTTTTTCTGCAATTTTTCAAACAAAATATCATTTAAGATTACATCGTCTTGTTCAATCAACCCGGGATCAGAAAAGTTTGAAGTATTGTTGAATAATTTTTTGTATAGATCAGGCCCGTAAAAAATCTGATCAAATATTTGATACAGTGGATTGTCATGGCGAGTTCCAGGATATGACAGTTGTTTTTTGATATCGGAAATGTCAATTTGGTTTTCAACGTATTTTTCTACAGAGACAATACCGCTAGAATCAGAGTTTTTGATCACATCAAAGATGAAACTGGTTTGATCTTTTTCTAGTTTTTTGGCAGCAACAAGCGAAATTATTGCGGCATAAGTCAAATCAACTTCGTCATTAAATCCCCCAGTAGATTTGAATCCGTCAATAATTTTAAAATCAACGTCAATGGAAGTGTCAATTTTTGCTAGATTTTCTAAGACATATTGGGTTGTTTTTATTATTGCCAGATCATATGATTTTGTAATGTCAATTAATACTCCGTCACAATCAAAGATTACCGCATCTATTTCATCTAATATTTGAATTTTAGAATCATCTGTATAGATTCCTTCAGATTTTTTTGATAAAGTCATCCCAGCAAATCACGAATAGCCAACAAGAATTTTGAATTCATTTCTTTTGTTCCAATAGTTACCCTAAGACACCCGTCATGATTTCCAATTTTGCCCAGTTTGCGAATTGAGATTCCCTGTTCGGCAAGTGCTGAATAGATGCGTTTGTAGGCACCATGGGCATCAAAAAGCACAAAATTAGCCTTGGAATCAAAGACCTCAAAGGCATCAAAAGTTTGTAAAGTTTCAACAATTCTTTTTCTTTCAGTTTTGATGCTACCAACAGCGTCTTTCATTAGTTTTGATTTTTCCAATGCACGGATTCCAGATTCAATCGTAATTGTGCTAACAGGGTACGGATATTGCAAAACATTCATAAAAGTTTCGGTGAATTTTTTGCTTGCAATAAAATAACCCAGCCTCAATCCTGCCAATCCAAATGATTTTGAAAGAGTTTGAACAACAATCAAGTTATTCTGGGTCTTGACCATGCTTGAAAGAGAGTATTCGCTAAACTCCCCGTATGCCTCGTCAATTATTACAAGGCCTGTAAAAGATTTTACAAGTTTCTGCAATTCACCTTTTGTAAACTGAAATCCGGTAGGATTGTTTGGAGAGTCAAGATATAGAATGTCTGCGTTTTTAGATTGCTTTAGAAAATCTTCAATGTCCAATTTCATATCGTCAGAAAAAGGAATTGCAACTAATGGAATGTCATACAGTTTGCAACGTTCTTCAAAAAATCCAAATGTCGGATTGGATGTGAGGACTTTGGTTTGTTTTGACGCAAAATTTGAAAGTATCAAGTCTAAAATTTGATCAGAGCCGTTACCTACACCGATCATGTATGGGGGCATTTTGATAAATTTTGATATCGTTTCAATCAATCTTTCAACTCCGCCTAGTGGGTATTCCCTGATGTCGGAATTTTTTTTCGCAAAGGAAATTATATCGTTTTGAAATTGTTTCGGAATGACATAATTTTCATTAGAGTCAAGTTTTATCGAATCTTCAACAAGTTCTGGTTTTTGATAACCGCCTATAGAACTAAATTTTTTAATTTTTTCCTCAAACCAGTATTTGTTCAATTCAATCTACCTCTTACTGCCTCATAGTGGTTTGTAAGGCCTTCAGCATGGGTCAAAACTTTAAGATGTTTTGAGATTTTTAACAGTGATTTTTTTGATGACGTAATCTGGGTGTTTACTTTGATAAAGTCCAAAACAGATAGCGAGCCCCTGATTTTTCCAAATCCGTTGGTGGGCAGGATGTGATTTGAGCCCAGAATGTAGTCACTTGCCGATGATGGCGTGTTATTGCCAATCAAAACAAGGCCTGATGAAGTAATTTTTGAGGATATGGATTCAGAACTTTTCATCATTATCTGTAAATGTTCAGGGGCCAGAATATTTGCAAGTTTTATCATGTCAGAGTTAGATTTGCATATTCCAATGAACCCATTATTTTTTAGACTGGATTGGACAATTTTCCCTCTTTGAATTGTTGGGATCAGTTCTGAAACAATTTTGTCTACTGACTTTGCAAGATTCTCAGATGTCGTAATCAGATAGCAGAAGGTATCATTGCTGTGCTCGGCCTGAGAAATCAAATCCAGCGCGATAAATTTTGGATTCGCCGAATTATCTGCAATTATTCCCAATTCAGTCGGGCCTGCAAGCATGTCAATTCCTGCCTGATCACTTATCATAAATTTAGCAGTAGTGACAAACGCACCGCCAGGCCCTACAATTTTGTCCACTTTTGGAATGGATTTTGTTCCATAAGACAATGCTGCGATGGATTGCACGCCTCCTGTTTTGTAAATTTCATCTGCGCCACAGATATCAGCACTGACAACGGTCAGCGGATCAATTCTTCCATCAGAATTAGGTGGTGATACAACTACGATTCTTTTGACTCCTGCAATTTTAGCTGGAACTACAGACATGATTGCAGAGCTTGGGTATCTTGCCAATCCGCCAGGAATGTAACATCCTACACTCTGAATAGGAATGAATTTTTTTGAAATTTTTGTCCCGTCATGATCAATTGTTTTATTTTTGAAGAGCGATTTGATGGCAGATTCTGTTTTTTCAAGTCTGTTTTTTGCCAATCGCAATGCATCAAGTTCACTTTTTGATATTTTAGAATATGAATTTTTAATCTCACTTTGAGTCAAGCGTAGTGAGGAAATGTTTGCTTTGCTAAACTTTTTCTCATATTTTCGAATTGCGACATCGCCATTTTTTTCAACGTCTTTTAGAATTGATTCGACTATAGTTTTCTTGTTTTGAGGCTGTTTTGGAAGTATTTCAGCTGCAAACTGTTCAACATCAGTTACTTTGATTATTCTCATCAATTTTCTTCGTCACGTTTTATCTCCTCAAGTTCTAGTATTTGTTTAGGTTCATGAACTACAAGACCTTGGGCAATCTTCCTCAATTTAGGAATGAGTTTGTGGAATTCTTCTTTTCGAATCACTGTATTTACACCAAACCATCCTTCTTCGCTTAGCGGACTGATCGTGGGTTTTTTGAGGGATGGCATCTGTGTCAAAAGTTTTTTCAGATTTTTTTCTTCAACATTCAGATAAATGTGTAAGAATTTCTTGCCATGAACTGCGCCTCTCATCAAAGTTATGATATCAAAGATTTTCTCGCGTTTTTTGGGATCTTTTAATGATTTTTTATTTACGATCAGATGTGCAGTTGAGGTAAGAACTTCATCTACAATTTTGAGTTTATTCTGTTTTAAAGTCGTACCAGTTTCAGTTACATCCATAATTGCGTCTACATCCTCAGGCGGCTTTGCTTCTGTAGCACCAAATGATAAATGGATTTGAACACTTTTGTTGCTTCCCAGTCTAACCCAAGGAGTGACAATTAGCGGATCCTTGGAACCGTGATATTTTTTGTAAGATTTTGATTGCTTTAGGAATTTTGACGCTGTTGTAAGATACTCAGATGAAATTCGGAGTGTTTTCTTCTTTTTAGCATAATCTGCAATCATTTCATCAAGATTTTTGTAGTGATATTTGTCAGGAAACGCGATTACCAATCTGATTTTTCCGTATTCCAAATCCAGGATAGGTTCAACATCAGAGCTTGTTTCCTCCACCCAATCCTTTCCAGTAATTCCTACATCGTACAATCCTTCTGCAACCAATGTTGGAATTTCTTGGGGACGGAGCATTTTGACAACAATGCTTGGATCATCCAGATATACTCTATATGTTCTGCTTTTTCGATTTACTTTGGTGAATGATCTTTCCAACAATTTGAAAGTGGCTTCCTCCAAACTTCCTTTTGGAATAGCAAATTTTACTTCAGACATTTTTAATTTTTTCACTTTTTAAGTATATAATCGCATGTGTGAACTACCAATAATTAGACTATCGGTTTCCTCATTCCTTGAGATTACTTGACTATATCTTGTTGATGTTATAGTTAGAGATCTTCTCTCCAGAGGCGTGACTTCCCTCCATTCCAGAGGTAGACTGTCCAATCCCTTTTGCTTAATGTTCCTAGCTGCATTGTGGTCTCGATCTATTCTGAATCCACAGAAAGGACAGTTGTGTGTTCTTTGTGCCAGAGATTTTTTTACAAGGTTATTACACATAGAACACTTCTGACTTGTGTTATATGGTGAAATTTTTTAAATAGAATACCAGCTCTTGCAGCCTTGTATTCTAGTTTTTGGAAAAAAGAATTCCATGAAGAATCCGATATTGATTTTGCCAAATGGTGATTCTTTTTCATATTTTGTATTCTTAGATCCTCTACAAATATAGTGTCATAATTGTCTACATAATATCTTGATGTTTTATGTAAAAAATCATTTCTCTGATTTTTTATTTTTTGATGTATTCTAGCTAGATTTAATTTCTGCTTCCATCTGTTGTTAGAATTTTTTATTTTTTTGGATAGTTTTCTTTGAGATCGTTTCAGCTTTTTCTCTGATTTTCTTAGTAATTGTGGATGTTTTATAACATGACCATCAGAATCGTACACAAAATTGTTTATACCCACATCTATCCCGACAATTTTCTTTCTGAAAAGAGAGCATGTTGATTTGAGTTCATTCTCACAGACAACTATAGCATACCAATCTCCTGTAAGTTCTTTTTTTACATGAATTTCTTTGATTTTTCCTTGTATCTTTCTGTGAATGACACATTTTATTTTTCCAATCTTGGAGAATTTGATCTTATTATCTGGCAAAAATTTGAACCCTGATTGATTATAATTGATTGAACGAAATCTTGATTTTGACTTGAATCTTAAATTTCCTGTTCTTTTTCCTCTCTTGGTTAATGCTGACAATGTTTTTAGATTATTATAAAATTGCCATAAAACCATCTGAGCTACCTTGCTGTACAATTTATCTTTTGGAATCATTGCAGGAATCATTCTCTGCAATTCATCAAACTTTATCTTGTAACCTTCCTTGTATGCAAGGTGAGATTCAAAAATAAAATCATTATACAAAATTCTGCATATTTCTATTGTGTCATTCAGTTTATTTTCTTGACTTTTCGTTGGATACAAACGAAGTTTGTAGCTAGAAACAACCATCTGATCTTTTATCATGCACAGATTATACAATATCTGGTTATTATGACATAGTTTGCTTTCATCCTACTTGTAAAGGGTATGAAATTTTCCGTTCAAGATGTTTAAATTTGCTCAAGTAGTTCTTTAGCTCTATCAAGTGAAATTTTCTTTTCTTCAATCATTTTTTGGACAATTTCGTCGATTTGATCAGGTCTGGCACCCGCAGCAGCAGCCAAGTTCCTCGCATGAAGGCGCATGTGTCCTTTTTGAATTCCTTCAGTTGCAAGAGCTCTGATTGCACTGTAATTTTGGGCCAATCCCGCAGCAGCCATAGCACATGCGAGTTCTTGTGCAGACGTTGCTCCCAGAATTTTTGCACAGACTTTGGCTACCGGATGAACGTTTGCAATTCCGCCCACAATGCCTACAGAAAGGGGCATTTCCAGAGTTCCAACCAGGTTTCCCTCATCGTCCCTACTCCATTTGCTTAAAGAGCGGTATGTTCCAGTCTGTGCAGCATATGCGTTTGCTGCAGCCTCTATCGCCCTACTGTCCTGGCCCACTGCGTTTGCAACAGCTATAATTCCGTTCATGATGCCTTTGTTATGAGTGACAGCCCTATACACGTCATTGTCAGCAAACTCAAACGCGGAAATGATGTCATCGACAACCTGCTTTCCGCCTACGGCTTCTTTTTCAAACACTGCTTTTGCCTTAACCGTTCTTCTAGTGGAATAGTTAGACAGTATCCTCAGTAATGCTCTGCCGCCAGTAATTTTTTCAATCAGTGGGGAGACAGCTTCGCACATTGTATTTGTAACGTTGGCACCCATGGCATCGCCTACGTCGATTAGCAGTTCAACGATTAGCATTTTTCCGGAAGGCGCATCGATTTCTTTGTATGAAATTTCTTTTGCACCCTTGCCCATTTTAGACAAGGTGTTGCTTTTTGAATTTGCCAGTTGGAGAATTTCGTTTGTGGAATTCTTTATCTTGGATATGGCAGATGGAATATCCACATCCAGCATTTGTATTTGGCCAATGCTGAAGGATTCATCGGCAGAGACTTCGAATCCGCCTCTGATTCGTGCAACCTTAGCTCCCTTTGACGCAGCAGCTATTACCGATGGTTCTTCGATGACCATAGGGACAACGTAGTCTTTGCCGTTGATCTTGAAATTTGTAGCAATTCCTAACGGGAGTGAAAAGGTTCCAATTGCATTTTCAACCATCTTATCTGCATTATCAAAGGAAATTCCCCCGTTGTCATTTTGTAAAATTTTCAATTCCTCAGTTGACAGATTTGCAAAATTTGCAACGACGTCCAATCTTTCCCTTCTGGATTTCTCAAAAAATTTTGAAATTGACGAGTCGGGCATTTTATTTCAGTATCCTCAACAATTTGTCATCCATACTGTCTGGAAAACCTTTTCCGTCAGTATTTGAGGTAATCACATAAAGGCTGCCGTCAGGACCCTGCACCACATCACGTACACGGCCTATGCCACTAAGAATTGATTTTTGGGAGCTCAGCCCCTCTTCAAAATCCAACTGGTAGAGATTTGCGGCCCTCATGGAAGCCATAATGAACGGGAATTCAAAGTCTATGGAATCCCCGGAATAAAACAAGATGCCGCCGGGCTCTATGCTTGGATCATAGCAGAGAAGGGCATCTTCAAAATCCCCATTGCCAGAGCACTGCTGTTCAGGCCAACCGTAGTTTTTTCCCGATAAAATTAGATTGATTTCGTCATTTTTTTCCGGTCCTGATTCGGCGACGAACATATTTCCGTCATCATCCCAAGTCATCCCCTGAGGATTTCTGTGTCCCAGTGAATAGATAGGAGAATTAGGAAACGGATTATCGTCAGGAAAAGTACCGTCATCATTTATTCTTAAAATTTTCCCAGACAAAGAATCAAGATCTTGCGGGAGATGAGATGCGTCAGAGACGGTACCTGTACCCACATACAGCTTTTCATCAGGTCCAAATTTAATGAAACCCCCGTTTGTAAACGAAGAACCTGGAATCCTATCCAAAATAACTTCTGCATTTTGTAGTTTGTTTTCCGACTCTGTAATTCTCAAAATCTTATTCCACAAATCCCCATCATCATAATATGTCAAAAATACATACATGAAGTGGTTGGAAGGAAAATTTGGATGCAATGCAATGCCTAGCAATCCGCCATCAAACACATCTGCACTGCGTAATGTTGCCAGTGGCGATTCTAACAAAGTGTTGTTTTGAATTACTCTGATTGTCCCATCTTTTTCAGTAACAAAAACTCTATCGTTTGAAACAGCGATGGCGCGGGGTTTGTCAAGATTTTCAGCTAAAATAGTTACAAAATCATTTTCAGAGTTTGAATTTGGAACAGGTAGTGGAATCGGATCAGCGGGAGACGTTAAAACCAACACAGAGAACACAGCAGCGACAGCAATTGCAGCGATTTGGATTTTTTTGTCCATGAAAGGATGAGAACATAAAATCCTATTAATTACTTTCAAGGATTTGATAAAGCGTATATACGGCTCAACTTCATTTATGTTCAGCGGGGTGGGGAAGCCAGGTCATCCCGGCGGGCTCATAACCCGCAGTTCAACAGTTCAAATCTGTTCCCCGCTACTTATTTCCCATAAACGCAAAACCATGAAATTGATTTGTCAAATTTTGGCGATTTGTTAACTGTTCCAACTCTTTGCAAGGGTCTAGTCAGATGCCTGTGAGCAGAAAGGTTTGGAAGATAGAGTTGTTTTTTGATCCTTCTTGAAATTTCTGCAGATATTTTCTCAGAAGCCTTTTTTCCACAGCGAACACACTGAAACCCCTGGTCCAGGCCTTTAGATTTCATTTTTTTGTGGCATTTTTTGCATTCAGGATTAGTCAAAATGGTATTCTTTTCAAGTGAAACAATATCAATGAATTCAAGGTTGATTATTCGGGGGAAATTTTTAGAAGCCTTTCTGACTCCGCCGCCAACGCTAATCTCATCTCCCTTTAGCAAATTCGATGCAACTGAAGTCATTCCAGTTGGTTTGTAAACAGCACACCAGAACTCATGGTTCTTTGAAACAATTTTAAAAAACACATGGCCTCCTTTTGCAATTTTCGGCATGCTGGATACCACTCCGGAAATTCTTCCAGACGCATAAGGTTTCATGTTTTCAGAATTTAGTTCGTTTTCCAAATGATCACCAGTTCCCTGATTGGATTTGAATATCATGTATCCGTCTAATTTTTCAGTTGTTTTTAGAATTTTAGTAGCATGAACTAAGGAATCCACATTTTCCCCCCTGACCCCGTAGAAAACAGGATCTGGCCCATGAGGAGTGATCATAATTCGGCCTTTCTCAGTATCAAAACTGTTAAACGTGTCAGGAAAAGTTTTCTCCTGCATGTCTTTGACACTCTTTATAGAGATTTTTCTTTCTTTTCCAAACTTGGATTTTTTTCTATAGCTCAATAGTTCCAGCGTATGATCGTCAAAATCATAACCTATTGCCCCTATTGCACCAACCAATCCCTGACCGTTTCCCAGATAATAGATTTCAAGATTGTTTCTTTTGGCAAATGTTTTTGCACTGTTGCGATTAATTAATTGCCACAAAGCTAATTTGCTGAATTTGGTAAATTCAAATGGGATCGTATCGCTTTCTAAAAAGACCAGCCCCGGATTTGCACCGTTTTTAACATCAGAATATCTTGAAACAAGATTTTTAATCTGGTCTTTTGTCTTAGACGGATTCTTTGTCTTTATTTTAAAAGAAACAGCCCCGTTTCCCCTGGTTTTCCAAGGAATGTTGGGATTAAATCGAATCAAACGTGGGAAATCCAAAAACTCTATTTTTTGTTTTTGGAGTGAATCAACAATTTTGTAGGCAAGAAAGGTCGTACACATTCCCTCAGGCGAATCAGTATCATCAAACCCAACATTAAGTACGGTTTCCTTTTCCATGATTTCTTTTGATTGATCAGACATTTTTAGTTGTTGTAATCTTCAGTTGATTTAAATTAATAACGTGTCATTCGAAGCTGAATTGATTATAATAGATGAGGCAAGAATTTTCAGAGAAATAGAAGAAAAGAAACCTGCATCAGTTTCGTTAAATGGCCCAGATGGCATGTTGCCCCAAGTTCAAGACATGGCAGTTAAAATTTCAGCAAAATATGGAATACCAGCATATGTTTTAGCAGATACCACGTGGGGAACTTGTGATTTGAACACAACCGGTTCAAAAATACTAGGGGCGGAAATTCAATTCAATATCGGGCATACGATCAATACGGAATCATTAGAAAAAAATTTGGTTTTAATTGATGCTTTTGATGATGTTGGATTCGATAGTGTTGCAGAAAAATGCACCGAACTCCTAAAGGGAAAAGTAATCTCGCTGGTTACAGACAGTCAGCATTTGCATCAGATGGACAGGGTCGAAAAAATTCTAACAAAAAACGGAATCAAGGTGAAAATTGGAAAGGGCAAAGGGCAGCTGAATGACGGCCAGGTGTTTGGCTGTGAGTTTTATCCTGCAACAGAGTTAAAAAAAGAAGTGGATGCCTACGTATTTCTAGGGCAAAGCAATTTTCATGCCGCAGGAATTGCACTATCGACAAATTTGCCAACATTTGTTTTGGATCCCTATTTTAACGAAATAAGAGAGGTTACAGAATTTGCACGTACGCTAAAGAAGAAAGCAAGTCTGGCAATATTCAAGGCGGCGGAAGCAAAATCATTCGGGATAATCATCGGATTGAAGGAAGGGCAGCTGTCAAAAGTATTTGGATTAAAATTTAAAAAAGAATTAGAAAAAGAAGGGAAAGCAGTTCAGCTATTTGCACTTACTGACATTACAAACGAACGATTAAACAATCTCAGAGGAATCGATGCTTTTATTCAAGTTGCATGCCCAAGAATTTCCACAGACAATCAGTTTGACAAGCCAGTGTTGTCTACCCCTCAGGCCAATGCCCTGCTCAAAGTTTTACGAAAAGAAAGCATTGACGAGTATTTAGAAATCCCGCATTGGTTGTAGTTACAAAACCAATTTTTTAAATCTAGGATTGTCCGATAATTTTTCAAATATTTTTGATTTTCTAGCTTTAATTCTGTATTGCATTCCTTGAGAAATAGTACGCTCAAGTAAATCCAACGCCTCCTCATTTTTGGACAACATTGCAAAACTGCATGATTTATCAAATAAAACATCCCCATTGTCAGGATAATCATCCAAAATCTGATTGCAGCATGCAATGGATTCGTCAAAACTCCCCATTGAAAACAAAATTCTCTCTTTATGGTACAGTGCAATGTTATATTTTTGATTATTATCCAGTATACCGTTACAGATAGACAATGCATCGACAAGTTTTCCTTGTTTGCGGAACGAGGAGATTTTGTTAACTAGTAGCGAAAGATCATCCGGAGAAATCTCCAAAGCAGCATCATAGCACTTCATTGCACCGTCAAAATCCTTTAGTTTGCTGAGAGCGTATCCCTTGTTGTTAAGAGAGCCCACATGATCAGGGTTCTCATCTAGAATTTTGTCATAGTATGAAACTGCATCACGCAGTTTACCTTGTAAAAACAATCGATTGCCCTCATCTAGAATGGAGTTTGTTTTTGGATCGTCCATGCTATCAAGATCCCGGTTTGATTAGGATTTTCCCAAACAGTCCTTTGCCTTTGAGCATTTTTGTATGGGCCTCTGCAGCTTTTTCCAAAGAATACACAGAATCAATTACAGATTTGATCTTGCCTTGGGACATCCAATACAGGCCTTGTTCCAATTCAGCCCGTGTTCCTTGGGTAGAGCCCAAAATATTGATGCCCTTGAAGAAAATATGGCGCAAATCAGTCTTGGCATCATATCCTGTCGTTGCGCCAGTTGTTACAATAGTGCCACCATAATTTAGCAGCGTGAGTTCCTTGTTCCAATGAGAGCCGCCAATATGTTCAAAGATAACATCAACACCAGGTACGTCCCCTAGCGGCTTGGGGATTTTTTTAGCAATTGATCTTACTTCTTTGTGCCAGTCTTCCTTTCTGTGATCCACGGCATAGTCGGCCCCAAGTTCCAACAGATTTTCCAATTTATCGGGACTCGCAGTGGCAATTACAGTGCATCCGAAAAGTTTTGCAATTTGGATTCCATAATTTCCAACTCCCGAACTGCCGCCCATTATCAGGACTACCTGCCCAGGCTGAATTTTTGCTCTGCCAACTAGCATATGCCATGAAGTAAGCAGAGTCATCGATGCGGCGGCGGCCTCATCATATGAAACGCCTTCTGGAATTTTTACAACGTTGACTTCTGGAAGATGTGTAAATTCACAGTACCCTCCCCAAAGCGGGCCTGTTTCAAAACCCCAGATGGCTCGTTTTCTGCAGTCAAACTCCCGACCGCCGGTGCACGCCTTACAAACCCTGCATGACATATTCCCATGTGAGACAACCCTGTCGCCAACTTTGATATTTTTAACATCGCTGCCAATGGCCGTTACTTCACCAGCAGCATCAGTTCCAGAAATATGGGGCAGTGGAATTGCCAATGGCTTGCCCCGCATCCCCCAAATATCATCATAATTTAGAGCGGCAGTTTTCACTTTAATTATGACTTCATTGGATTTTGGTTCAGGCATTGGAATTTCTTTAATTTTTAAGATTTTGGAAAAATCATCGTCATCAGTATATTGTTCATAAACTAGAGCTTTCATAGTTTTCATCTAATTTTTAAAGATATATGATTTATCAAGATCCATCAAACCGCAAACAATTATAATCATAAAAGCAAGATTCTCAATATGTCTGAAAACGCAATATTTCCAGGAGACAAAATAGCATCCATTGAAGAGTATGAGGCAGGCAACAATGCTTTTGACGACGGAGACATGGTCAGAGCTGCGACTGTCGGAGAAAAAGACGTTGACAAGGCATCCCGGACTGTAAGCGTAAAACATCCAAAACTTCTATCCATCCCCAAAGTGGGAGATATCATCATTGGAACAGTAGCTGCAGTCATGTCGTCAATGATAGCGGTTTCAATCGATTACATCAACGGAAAACCCACCACATCCAAAGTTGAATGTATTTGCGGAACGCGAAACTTGAGAATAAGAAATGTCGCACTGGTCAACGACATAGTTACGCTAAAAATTCTTAGTCATCTTAATGGCACCATTCATGCGGGAATCAGTGAGCCAAATTTGGGAATATTGTTTACAAAATGTAGAAAATGCGGCGGCAAAGTTATTCCAATGCGCGATGCAATAAAATGCACGGACTGCGCATGGATTGATGAGAGAAAACTCTCTGCAAATTTCGGAAATAGCGACTTCGTAAATTTACGAGTTTAAGAAATGATCCGTGTTTCGTTCCAGGGTGAACGGGGTGCATACAGTGAGGCTGCGGCAAGATCATTTTTCAACGAGCAAATTGAAACCATGCCTCAAACCACATTTGCAGAAGTGTTGGAGAGCGCTTCCAGTGGCAAAACACAGTATGCCATTTTGCCAGTTGAGAATTCTTTGGAAGGAAGCATTGGTGAGAGTTATGATGTGCTATACTCCACACCTCTAAACGCAACGGGTGAAATTTACCACAGAATCGAGCACTGCCTGATTGGGACTGGCAATATTGATGAAATAGATACCGTGTATTCTCATCCGCAAGCTTTGGGTCAATGCAGAAAATTTATTGAAAAGCACAACATGAAAACAATTCCCGCATATGATACGGCAGGAAGCGTAAAGATGGTAAAAGAGATAAACAAAGGAAATTGTGCATGCATTGCCAGCAAAGACGCTGCGGAAATATACGAAATGCCAATCATTTTGGACAACATCGCAAACAATCTGAACAACTACACGAGGTTTTTGATCCTATCAAAAGAAAATAATTCCGAAACAGGCAATGACAAAACATCGATAATCTTTTCAATAAAACACGAACCGGGCTCGCTATACAGGATAATACAGAATTTCAACAAAAATAACGTCAATCTAACAAAAATCGAATCAAGACCTACCAAATCAAATACTTGGGAATACAATTTCTATGTTGATTTTGAAGGGCATCAAAACAATTCTAAAATTTCAGAGATGTTGGAGAAAATAAAGCAAGAGACACTGTTTATGAAGATTTTAGGCTCTTATCCTTCTGCAAAACTAAACTAAAATCCCTTAGGCTTTCTTAATGTAAAGCCCATGCTAAATCCAATAATTACCATTCCAGAGGTAATCACCATAAGATCAAAAGTGAACCAGATCGGATCGGAGCTTCTAATCAACTCTCCAGTGATGGATAACTCGGTATTGCCAGTGTTCTGAATCAGAATTTTTGATTCTCCGTCATCCAAATGAGTCCAATCCAAGGTCAATTCTTTTTTGTACGAGGTTTGTGGAATCTGCAATCCGTCTCCAGGACTTGCAAGTTTTAGATCAAAAGCATCGCCTGCAATCTTCATGGATTGGGGCGTATGATTTGGGGCTGGAATCGTATATGACATTGAATCGCCTACCCCCACCACATAGTCTTCATGAATAGTAATCGTTCCAACATGTGAAAGTAAAGAATAGCCCCCTATTGCAATAATGGCACTTCCAACTATCAGTCCAATAACAGTTCTTTTGGAAAGCATGTCTGATTAATTTTAGATGCTGCTTAAAAAATTAGCGGATATACCTACTAATCCCGTAAAAACAGTAAAACCAGTATTTTGAAGCTAATTTCATTTAGAATGTATAAAAGAGAAAATAGAGATAAGTTGTTTCATTACAAAAGAAAAAGATAGAAAACACATTAGTGCGGATACATCGCCAAAATGAGTTGTTTGTATTTTTAATTTTATTTCATGATTCAAAGTTAATATAATTAATTTTAAAATTGTAACCAGTGAAAATTTTACAATCCATATCTGAAAAATTACAAAAGATCAGCATCATCCATATTATTTTTACATCCTTTTCAATTCACATGTTTGTAATATCTCATCCAAACTTTGAAGTACTAGATGAAATATTCTTTACGACTTTCATGAGATGGTTCATGCTAGGAATTGATCATGCACCATACCAACTTCCAGGACTATCGTTTATTGTGTCCCCATTTGTCTATGTATTTGGAGACAACTGGGCATCTTGGAGATTTCCAATTGTCATACTTGGAATGGTGTTTTTGTATTTTTATTACAAAGTAGTAGAACATGTATCGACAAAAAAAATTGCATTGATGACCAGCATAATCATGGCATTCAGTCCTGTGATTTTTGTGTCCTCGTCATTGATGTTAAGGGACATGCCAGTCATGGCCTTGGGATTTTTTTCAATCTACCTGTATTTCAGACAAAAATACTATTTTGCAGCAGTGCTAATAGGATTATCCGCCCTAATCAAAGAAACTGCAATATTTTTTGTCATGTTCATTGTACTGTATCATATTCTCAACAATAGAGAAAAAATTGTCGTCAGAGTTGTAGAAAACATACAGAAAAAGAGTTTGAAATTCGTCAAGACTCCGTTAATTCTACTGATGATAATGGCAGCTGCATTTTTGGTGCCTCTGGCAATCTATGACAATACAGTAACCGTTTTGGAATACTCTACAAGACATCCCGAATACTTTGCAGTGAATGAAAAATTTGAACACGGTTCTATGCGATTTGATATAACAAGAAGCAATGCCGAAATATATCAAAAACCACTCAAACAGTTCAACTATGTCGCCCAAGTAACTAATCCAATACATCATTTACAGGTGATGTTTGCAAAGGGATACTTTACACAGCAGGAAGTTGCCACAAACGAATTCATCGCATCATTTCTTCCAATCGAGAGCGGTAAAACCATTCATCATTTGAGATATGGATCTGATCTAGTATACATAGATGAAAACGGATTCGAGATACATCAGAAAGAATACTCGACTTTGTGGGTCCAATCAATAATCAACTATAGTTGGTGGCACGTTGGTTTTTGGAGTTGTGTAATACTGGTAGGCTACGCAATATTCCAGAGAGTTAAAAATAAAATACCAATTTCCAAAGAAGTGACTTTCATATTTTCTGGATTTGTTTTCTTTGTCCCGTATTTGATAATAGATGTGCTAAGAGACACTTTTGCATACTACATGATCTACTTTTTGCCAGTAATGGCCGTAGGACTAATAACTGTCATCTATAAAATTCCAAACAAAACAATGCGTTTCTTGGTGTTTGCAGCGTTTCTTTTAGCAATCATAGGTAATTTTTTGTACATATTTCCCATGTGGGGATTTTAATCGGAAATAGTCTTACTGTTAATTTCACACTCGTCTTAAAATCAGAATGCCAATTTTGATGGAGAGCTAACATCACGATCAGTACAACGAAAAATCAGAAACATCTAAAAATTGGGAAAACTCTAAAATTCCTTAATCATCTCAAGTAAAACTTTGCTTTTGTGAATTGCTTCCTCAGGATAGCAATTTGGCATCCAGCCGTTATCAATTCTATCAAACCCCATTTCATTACAATTTGTATCGTATTCCAAAAAACTGTTATCAGATTTCCAATCAAACCCATTAACAATTTCAAGTTCAGGAAAATTATGACCCCTTAGAAGCGTGATAAAATCATTGTCGTAATCTACTTCAGCATAAAGAGCATTCGGATATAGATAAAGTACGTTTGGATGATTTGTAATGGCAGTGAATTCTTTTTTAGTAACATATTCATTATGCAGTAAAATTACTTTGTCATAATTTTTAAGAATGTCAGGATTTTTATCCACATCTATATCAGATATGATTTCATATCCCAGTAAGGTTAGCACCTGAAACCCATTACCGCTTGAATTAAAATCCGACCGGTATCCATCTTGGACTCTAACTGTAATGCATTGTTCATCGCATTCTCCCCTATAGTAGGTGTAAAATCCAGGCTCATTGTAAGCTGCTGCAGTAAATATTGGAAATATTACAACAGCGTTCTCATCAGATTCGTAATTTAGTTTTTCATAGAGTTCGTTGTTCTCAGGATTCAATTCAAATTTTACATCTCTCCATGTCTTCTTTCCATTTTTAATTTCAAAATTTTCCTCAAATCCATATATGTTGAAAAGTGAACTTATATCCAATTTTATTTTTTTGATTTCGTTTGGGGATGCCACATCATTTTCAGATTGAATTTGTAAAAAAAACGCGACTCCAATTACGAATACTATAATCACCGTAAAGGAAGCAAGAAATTTTATCTTCATATTGTTTCAATCAGAACACAATTGATCTGGATTCATCACATCAAAGAAACGTCATGAGGCTGGCTTTCTGCAAATCCCGCTCTTGACATTTTGATAAATTCTGCGTTTTCCTGCATTTGGGGTATTGTATGGGCACCACAGTAGCTCAGTCCAGAGCGCACGCCGCCAGTTAGTTGTTTCAGAATGTCAGTCACAGTTCCTTTGTATGGAACCATCGCTTCAACTCCCTCTGCAACATAGTCATTAAGATCATCATCAAGGGATATCAAGCCTGTTTCTTTAGATTTTCTTCCTATGGATGCGGCCAGTGATGCCATTCCACGATAAACTTTGAATCGCTTTCCATTTTTGGTTAAAACTGTGCCAGGAGATTCGTCAGTTCCGCCAAGCATGCTGCCAACCATAACCGTCGAAGCGCCGGCAGCCAAAGCTTTGGTTGCATCACCTGAAGTTCTTGTTCCACCATCAGAAATTATCGGAATGCCGTAATCTTTGCCGACTTTGGCACAATCCATCACTGCGGTTAGCTGAGGAACACCTGACCCAGTGATTACTCGAGTAATGCAAATTGAACCGGAACCGACCCCTACCTTTACAGCATCCACACCTGCTTTAATCAAATCTTCAGCTCCCTGTGCAGTTGCAACGTTTCCTGCAATTAATTCACAGTTTGGAAATGCCTTTTTGATATTCCTGACTGTACTGATTGCGTTTTCACTGTGTCCATGAGCAATGTCAACCACAAGAACATCCACTCCTGCATCCAGAAGGGATTCACTTCTTTCCAAAAAGTCACCCTTCACTCCAACTGCTGCACCTACTAGCGGTCTGCCTTTCTTGTCTTTAGATGCATTTGGGAAATTTGCATTGTTTGTGATATCTTTGCTTGTAATCAAGCCTTTGATGATTCCCGAATCATCAACGATAGGTAATTTTTCAATTCTGTGCTTATGTAAAATTTCTTTAGATTCCTCCAAAGTAACCCCCATTTTTGCAGTAACGACATCCTTAGTCATCACATCTTCAATTTTGCTAGATTTGTTTGCAAACAACAGATCTCGTTCGGTTACAATTCCTATTAATTTTGAATTGGAATCAACAACCAAGAGGCCTGAAATATCCTTATCGTGTGCATAGTCCAAAGCATTTTCAATTGACTTGTCAGCAGATATGAAATAGGGATTTTCTATCATTACACTGCCGGAACGCTTTACCTTCAGAACCTCGTTTGCCTGCTCTTTTATTGTCAAAAATCTGTGAATGATTCCAATTCCCCCGGCACGAGCCATGGTTCCAGCCATCAGGGATTCAGTTACAGTGTCCATGTTTGCACTTACAAAAGGAATGTTAATTGAGATATTTCGAGATAGTTTCGTAGTCAGATCCGTCTGGCTTCTACTGGTAATATCAGAATATTTGGGTACAAGAAGAACGTCGTCAAATGTTAATCCTTCTTTGAATTCCAATGAAACCTTGTTAAGAAAGTAAAATATTGATTATAAGCCTTTGCGTTATTTTGATAGTTTGGAAGCGATCGTTACTGCATCTTTGGTTGCCTCCACGTTGTGAGTACGAATGATGTCAGCCCCGTTCATGACGGAGATAGTCTCTGCAGCAATTGAACCAAATAATCGATCATCCGTATTTTCTTTTCCCAAAATTTTTCCTATGAATGATTTGTTTGAAGCTGAGATCATAATAGGAAAATTCTGTTTTATGGAATTTAGGTTTTTCAACACGGATAGATCTCGTTCAAGCCAATCAGATTTGATTTTTGTAAAAAACGGGCCCTTGCCAGTTTTTCTAAAAAATCCAATGGCAGGGTCCAATACGATTTGGTCAAAAGGAATGTTGGATTGTTTTGCCATCTCTAAGCTGTCTTTGAGCAGCCTCTTAGTTTGGGTTATGGGATTGCCGATGACAACTTTTTGATCATACGCACATAAAATCAGGGAAGGTGTAAATTCTGAAATGACATTTTGCATTTTTTCATCATATTTTAATCCAGAAATATCGTTGATTATTTCAACTCCGTATTCCAAAGCGTCTTTTGCAACTTTTGCTCTACACGTATCAACTGATATCGGCAGATTTGTAAAATTTTGAATTATTTTAATTGCGTTCAGGACTCTTTTTGATTCGACTTGTTCTGAGATTAGGGTAGAAAGATACGGTGCCGTAGACATGCCTCCAACGTCTATAAAATCTGCGCCTTGATCCTCCATTAGCTTGACAGTATTTTTTATGAGAGTTTTGCCGGTATTGACAGACTTTTTGTGAAATGACTCAGGGCTGGTATTTAGAATTCCCATAATTCTGACAGGGTTCTTTCCACCCACACCCACATTGCCAATTTTTGCCACATGGTTTATCAAATCTAATGCAATTTGAGTGATATGATGATTCCAGGTTGGAAAAAGAGGTACTCTGATATTTTAAAAGAGTTCAAGTATAGCGAAAAAAAAGACAAAGAGTCGTCCATTCTTTTAAATTCAATTTTAAAAAAGTCTGACGCCGACAAAAAAATATCCAGGCTAATCAAAGGAAAAACGGTTTTAGTTATAGGCTCTGGGCCGTCTTTGTCACACGCAATTCCAAAATTAAAAAACTATAAAAAAATTGTAAAAATTGCTGCAGATAGTTCGATAAAATCGCTTGTAGAAAACGGAATAATTCCAGATATCATTGTCACGGATTTGGATGGAGACGAAAGGGTATTGGAAAAAATTGGAAAGACAAATTCAATTTTTGTTGTGCATGCACACGGAGACAACATGGATAAGCTGGAATTTGCTAGAAAATTTAAAAACTGTATTGGGACAACGCAGTCAACATCGTTTAGCAAAATTGAGAATTTTGGGGGTTTTACAGACGGAGACAGAGGAGTCTTCCTAGCAAGCCATTTTCAAGCAAAGAAGATCATTCTGTGCGGCATGGACTTTGGAAAAAGAATAGGAAAATTTTCAGAAACTAAGAGATCAGAAAGGAAGATAAAATTGAAGAAGCTAAGAAAAGGCGAATCCCTTCTGAAATGGCTGGCAACATTTACAAAATCAGAATTATTTACCACTTCAAAATCAATCAAGGGATTTAAAAAAATATCATTCAAAGAGATGGATATTACAATTACCTAGAATGCATTTAATACCCATTCATGATCAATCAAATTATGAAATTCTCAGAGGAGCAAGTGAAGGAGATTGTCGCCCTGAAAGAAAGTTTGATCGAGCAGGTTAGCAAACATCAGGAAGGGATTGAAATGATAGAGAAAAATATCACAGTTTTGGACTTGTTTTTAAAAGGCTCTAGTTTTACAAAAGCCTCTCAGCTAGAAATAAAAAAAGAGGAGGTCAGGCCAGAGATCATAGAGAAGCCTGTGGAAAATTCAATTCCAATCAAAAGAGTCAACGACGGTAAAATTATCGCCAAGGCATTTGTTACACCGGATCAGGTTTCCATAGTTTTGGACAATGAAATTGCAGTTAATGCAGATACTCCACCTTTCAAATCATTCTTCCTGGATAGAATAATTGGGGAGATGAAAAAGAAGGATACGATGGAGGCAGAGAGCGGGAAAATCCAAAAAGAGTCAGTTATTGATTATATCATTAACAAAAACGGGGTAAACATAAGGGAAATTATAATTAAAAACTACAGGCAAAAAGAAAGAGTAAACGAGTTAATTAGCACGGCGGGATGGTCATTAACCAGAATGCTTGAAAATGTGAACAAGTGATATCATGGATAAAATTGTAGTTTTAGATTTTGGATCACAGTACAGTCATTTGATTTGTAGGAGAATCAGAGAATTTTCAGTGTATGCAGAGCTTGTTCCGTATAATATCAGCTATGATGAATTGCAAAAGTTGAATCCCACAGGAATAATTTTTTCAGGTGGCCCGTCAAGTGTTTATAATTCAGACGCTCCGGTTCCAGAAAATGAAATTTACGATATGGGTTTGCCCCTGCTTGGGATTTGTTACGGTCATCAATTAATTGTTAGCAAGTATGGGGGGAAAGTGAAAAGAGCAAACAAGGAATACGGTTCGTCGTTACTGACAATCGATAGCGATGAAGATCTTTTGAGCGGAGTTGGGGAATCAGTCAGAGCATGGATGAGTCATGGTGACGAGGCTGAGCAAATCCCCAAAGGTTTCAAAGTGATCGGGCATACCGAGGGTGCAAAAGCAGCTGCAATTGCATCAGAAGAGAAATCAATCTACGGAATTCAGTTTCACCCCGAAGTGGTGCATACAGAGCAAGGCACGGAAATCCTAAAGAATTTTGTTTTGAAGGTTTGCGGTGCAAAACAGAATTGGACCATGGAAGGTTTTATCGATACGGCAGTTGAGAAAATTTCAAAGATTGAGGGAAATGTCCTTTGCGGAGTAAGCGGAGGCATAGATTCGACTGTTGTCGCATTACTGATTCACAAAGCAATTGGGGACAGGCTAAAGTGTGTTTTTGTAAACAACGGATTGCTGCGATTAAACGAAGAGAAGGAGATCGAAGAGATGTTCAGAGATAACTTCAAGGTGGATTTCACTTCAATTAATGCCGCTGATCAATTTCTTGGGAAACTCAAAGGAGTGGAGGACCCAGAGAAGAAAAGAATGGTTGTCGGGGAGGAATTCGTTCACGTCTTTACCGATTTTGCTAAGGGCAGCGGCCCTTTCAAATGGTTAGCTCAGGGCACACTGTATCCAGATGTAATTGAAAGCGGCGTGTCAAAAGGGCCTGCAGCAGTAATCAAATCCCACCACAATGTAGGGGGACTGCCTGATTGGCTTGATTTGGAAATTTTAGAGCCGTTAAGAGAATTGTATAAAGACGAAGTAAGAAAAATTGCCAAAATTCTTCGAGTTCCAGAAAAACTCTTCATGAGGCACCCATTTCCAGGTCCAGGATTGTCAGTCAGAATAATTGGAGAGGTAACCCCGAAAAAACTTGAGATTTGTAAAGTTGCAAGCAAGATCGTAGAAGAGGAGCTGATGAAGGCGGGGCTGTATGAAAAAGTATGGCAAGCATATGCCGCAGTAGGTGACGACAGAGCAGTAGGGGTTGTCGGAGACGAACGCAGATATGGAAACATAGTCATGATCAGAGTTGTCGATTCAGTCGATGCAATGACTGCAGATTGGACAAGATTGCCACACGGATTGTTGGAAAAAATGAGTAACAGGATAACAAATGAGATCGAAGACGTGACTTGGGTCACATATACCATTTCAAGCAAACCGCCTGCAACCATTGAGCCCCAATAGTGATAAAAATGGAATATGAAAAAATTTGTGAAATGATTTTAGAATGTGACAAAAACATTCGATATGTTGGCATCTATGATTACGGAGAACTTTATGACAAAATGCGACCAGGATTAAAAAGTCATCTGTCAAGAGAGGAAACGGAGATGTCTCTGTCCCAGGCAGTTTATCGCTGGTCCACACGTAAAAAAACAGCAGACAAAATTGGAAAGCCTGTTTATGCACTGGCAAAATATGGAAAAATTTATCGCGTGACTGTTCCAATCGGAGGGGCAGGATTAATTTTGATCAGTGTTGAGTTGGATTCAGACGTAATTGGCATTGTAGAAAAAATTTTGACAGTTAAGAGTCAGCATTCTTCATAATTTTGAACTGGTATGGATTTTCATGTCTTTGACACATATGTAAAGGCAAAAGACGGGCATACAATGCATTTTGATGTGGTCACAGATACAAGCGACATAGAAAAGGCAATTTTGTTTGCAAAAGAATGGCTGAAATCAATTGGAGAAGAGTCATCCACAGTAACTGCAAACGAATGCAGGTTTTGCCATACACAGTCAGTTCCAGAAGACGTAGAGATTGAGATTATGACTGACGGATACTCCATTTCAAAGATTGAAGGATGCCCAAATTAGAGCATGCATGCGCCAAAAACACCTGCCGAATCACCCAATTCATTTTTCAGAATGGGCGTATCAACTAAATCAGAAAACACTTTGCCGTAAACAGACTCTTTTCCCTCAGTATACAAAAAATCAATGTTTGACAAGCCGCCGCCTAAAATAATTGCATCAGGATCCAGTATGTCAATGACATTTGCAAGGCCGTATCCAAAATTTTCTAGAAATTCATCTTTCCATTTTTTGCCATGTTCACTGTCAATGTCAGAAAGTATTTCCTCAAGAGACTGGGATTTTCCTGAAAGTTTCCTCCAGTGATTTTCAAGTGCAGGACCGCTGATGTAAGTCTCCACACAGCCACGTTTCCCACAGTAGCAGGGATTGCCATTGCGATGAAGTGTATGGTGCCCCCATTCACCCCCAATGTTTGTTCTTCCAGAGTGAAGTTTTTTGTTAATCACGATCCCCCCGCCTACGCCGGTGCCAAGAATGACACCAAAAATCAGATCAAAATCAATTCCAGCACCCAATGTTGCTTCGGCCATTGCAAAACAATTTGCGTCATTTTCCATGGATATTTTTTTTCCAAGTTTGTTTTCCAAATCCTCTTTTAGTGATTTGCCAATGAGGCACTGCGTATTACTATTTTTAATCAGCCCAGTCTGTTTTGAAATCGCCCCAGGTGCGCAAACCCCCAATGAAAAATCAGGTGCGTTTTTGGAGATGTCCAGAACTAGAGACGAGATAGAGTCTAGAATTTTTTGATAGTCATTTTGGGGTGTGGGAATTCTTTTTCTTTCAATGACACTGAAATTCTCATCTAGTAAAACGGCTTCAGTTTTAGTGCCACCTAAATCAACACCGAGTTTGTACGTCAATTAGTTATAAGATTGGAACGCTTATGATTTGACTAAAATTTATCCCATGCCGCCTGGGGCGCCGGACACAGCGATAACATCGTCAATTCTAAGAATCATGCATGCTGCCTCTGTGGCAGATTTGATTATCTGTTCTTTAACGACAATTGGTTCTACGACATTAATCGCCATCATGTCTGCAATCTTCATGTTTCTGGCATCAATGCCGGTCCATTTTTGACCTTGGTTTTGTTTTGCTCTAAGATTAGCCATAGTGTCAATTGGATCCATCCCTGCGTTTTCAGCAATGGTAAGTGGGATTGTCTCTAATGCTTCGGCGTATTTTTTAATTGCAAGTTGTTCTCTTCCATCAAAATTATTAGCCCATTCCTTGAGCACTGATGCTGCGAATGCTTCAGGTGCGCCGCCGCCAGCTACGATTGCTGGCTTTTCCATTACATCTTTTACAACCATTAGAGAATCATGAATTGAGCGATCAACTTCGTCAATTACTCTTTGTGTGCCGCCACGAATTAGCATTGTAACTGATTGCGGGTGCTTGCATCCTTCGATGAAAACCCATTTATCAGACTCTACTTTCTTTTGCTGAACTAAACTTGCAATGCCAAGATCACTTTCTGAGAGATCATCAAGATTGCTAATCACACGTCCGCCTGTGGCTTTAGAAAGTTTAATCATGTCACTCTCTTTGACACGACGTACTGCCAGAATGCCATACTTTGCAAGATAGTGTTGTGAGATATCATCAATTCCCTTTTGACAGATTAGGACATTAACTCCTACGTCGTGTAATTTATCAACCATAGATTTCAACATTCTATTTTCTTCTTCCAAGAACATCTGCATTTGTGTCGGGTCAGTAATTCTAATTTCTGCACTTAGTTCGGTTTTTTCAATTTCTAATGCAGAATTAAGTAATGCTATTTTTGCATTTTCAATTTTCGTAGGCATTCCACTATGAACGACTTCTTTATCTAAAACAATTCCTTTTATGATCTGTGTATCATCAATTGAGGCGCCGGCTTTCTTTTCTACTTTGATGTTTTCAAGGTCTACAAAATAGGCATCACCCTTCTTTGTTGCAATGCTAAGAATCGCATCGACTACAATTTTAGAAAGTAATGTGCTGTCCTCAGAAATTAATTTTGATTGCATGCTGGTTGTAGCGATTTTTAACAGGGACGCTCTATCATCGGGCTGAATTTTCTTTGCCAAGTCTGAGTAAATTTCAAGTGTTTTATCGGCTGCGGCCTGGTATCCGTCAATAATAGTTGAAGAATGAACGTCTTTGTTGAGAAGATCTTCCGCCCTTGCCAGTAATGCGCCTCCAAAAATTACGGAGGATGTTGTTCCATCTCCTACTTCATTATCCACAGTTTTAGCAATTTCAACCATCATTTTTGCTGCTGGATGCTGGACATCAATTTCTTTAAGAATTGTTGCGCCATCATTTGTAATAGTTACATCGCCTAAGGAATCAACTAACATTTTATCAAGTCCTCTAGGGCCAAGACTGCTTCTGACTAATTGTGCAACTAGTTTTGCTGCGGCAATATTATTTTGTTGGGCATCTTTGCCTTTTTGTTGTAATGCGCTCTCTTTGAGAACTAAAACAGGTCCATTTGGTCCTTGTTGAATTGATGCCATTTAGATTCAGCTTCAATCCACCGAATCCCCCTTTTTAACATTTACTTAGCAGATCGGTGAAATGTAGATGCGCTTTTTCACATCAACGATTCCACCAGAAAGAATTCTGACAGATGGCAGAGCCAAAAAAGGCAAGAATAATGGAATCAGGTGCGGTCTAGAAAATTTAGAACCTGAATCAACAATACTGTGGTTGATTTTTTCAAAATTGGATGAAACTTTTTCAAAAGAATCCGTAGAGATGATGCCACCAAACTGCAAAGGCAGCGAAGCAGCAATTTTTCCAGATTTGACTACAACAAGACCCCCTTGATTCTCAACGAGGTGGTTAGAAGCAACGGCCATATCAGAATCGTTTGAACCGATTACGATCATGTCATTTTCATGGAAACTCCATGTCGAGGCAAAGGCGCCGATGTCGGCACCAAAATTTTCAAGAAATCCTATAGAATGCTTTCTGGTTCCGTGAATTCTGTCAAATGCCGCAACTTTCCAGATGTCAGAGTCTAATGAGGCAGAGACATGACCGTCTTTGGAACGGAGTTCTGCAGAGCCTATCTTAGTAATAATTTCAGTTTGCATATAGATGGTGTTTGCAACGACGTCTTTCTTTTTTGATTTTATAACAAAGTCGTTTTCAGAGAATTTTTTCAATTTCACGGTTTTTTTAATCCAAGGCGCAATCATTTTTTTCTTGATTGACGCAACTATTTGTCCATTGGACACTACGAGTTTGCCCCCGACAAAGACTTTGTTTGGTTTGAATGATTTTAAGTCATCAAAAATTAAAATATCTGCCAATTTTCCAGGAGCAATGCCGCCAAGATCTTTTCCCATGTTATAGTAATCAAAATTATTCTTTGATGCCATAGTAACTGCATCTATTGGCTTTAGGCCAAGTTTGATTGATTCTCTTACACAGTGATCTATATGGCCGAATTTAGACATGTCAAGCGGATCAAGACCGTCAGAGCAAAACATTAGTCGATTAAGGTATGTCCCGTGGGACAAAACATGGGGAATTATTTCCTTCAAATCGCGTCTAATGGAGCCCTCTCTGATCATTATCCACATTCCAAGACGTAATCTTTCTAAGACTTGATCAAAATTAATCGGCTCATGGCAAGATAGGATTCCAGATGAGACATACGCGTTAAGTTTTCTCTCACTTGCGCCGGCAGTATGCCCGTTGATTATGCAATCACATTCCAACATGGACGAAAGTGATTTCATTGTTTTTGGTTCACGTGAAGTGACTTTGGTCCAAGAAAAAACTTCGCCTAATCCCAGTACATGCGGATGCTTTACTGCGGATTTTTCTTGTGATAGTGATAACGATTTGCTGCCGCTAAATTTTGCGTCTACTGGGAGACCGCCTGGAACTACTTGAAAAATTCGGATTGGAAGATCCTCGCCGAGTTTTAAAAATTCTTGAAAGCCGCGATATCCCGCCACACTTACAACATCGATAGGATCAGAAAACAGGGACGTTACACCGCAAAGCAGAGCCTTTTTCGCAAATTCAGACGGTAAAACAAATTGATCAATATGTAAATGCGGATCTGCAAAGCCAGGACTGACATATTTTCCACCTGCATCGATTACAATGGTTTTTGGACCGACAGTATGTGTGGCATCTGGGCCAACATACGCAATTCTGTCATTGACAATGGCAATCTGAATTTTTGGAATTATTTCCCGAGTATAGACAGACAGTAAATTGCAATTTTTTAAAATCAGATCGGCTTTCTTATCACCCATTGCTACAGAGTTTAGAGACAAGATCGAATTTGCTAGGCTCGAAGTCACTTCCTTCAATTGGTTTTTGCGCCTATTATAGATTCAATGCTTAAATTACGGTTGGGGAGGTTTTGTTGATATGAACATCCCTAAGGTGATCAGAAAGTTTTGTGCAAAATGTAATGCACATACTGAGCAAAAGATCTCCATTTACAAGGCTGGAAAAAGACGCGGTTCTGCTGCTGGTGAGCGCAGACATGCAGAGCGTAAAAAGGGATATGGCGGACAAAAATTCCCAAAATTAGCAAAACCAGCCAAAGTTACTAAAAAAGTTACGCCTATTATGACATGTACCGTATGTAAAAAGAAATACAATAAAAAAGGCGTTAGAATTAAGAAATTTGAGTTGATAGCAGCATGAAGAAAGATCACATTGAGATTCCGAAACCGTCTAGCAAGTTTCAAAAAGTCAATTGCAATGAATGTGGTGAGCTACAAGTGATTTATTCACATGCATCGACAAAAGTCGCATGTAATTCCTGCGGAAATACTATCTCAGAGCCAACCGGATCAAAAGCCATAATCAATGGCAAGATCTCAGGCAGTGCCGAGTAATTCGTAATCTTGTTTAGAATTTAGGTTAAATGCAATTCTCTTGTCATCAATTATAATATAATTTTCAACCAAGTTTTCCAGAGAAGCAATTTTTTCTGGATTGACCAAAGAAATCCCGGTATAATGACATGCCTGACCATCAAAATCAACAGAGAAATCAGACTCCAGGCCAAGAGAGGTCAAAAATTTGTCAGTCACAAGAATGCAGGTCCAAGTGTTCTTAGGATCAAATTGATCGACTATTGTTTTGATTATCTCTTCATCAAGCAGCGGTAAATCACCGGAAGTGACTAAAACATGATCATGAATGGTTTTCAGTGTTGAATTTAGATCTTCCACATAGCCAATTCCCGAAGTATCAAAAGTGTCAACGCCGCTTTCTTCCAATAATTTTTTTGTTTTAGGGGAATTGCAACTGGTAACAGCTAGAATTTTTGAAAAAGATTTTGAGTTTTTTAACGAGTCAATCACGTGGAGAATTACAGGTTTTTTATATCTGAGCAATAATTTTTCATCGTCTAAATTCATTCTAGTACCTTTGCCGCCAGCCATAACAAGTCCAATCATATTGAAACAAACACCATCAAGGAAGCTAATCGAGTGAGTTCGTTAGTGGCTCCCAGCACGTCACCGGTGATTCCGCCAAAACTGCGAGTGGATAAGGCCAAGAGAAACACAGTCAAAACGATAGTCACGCCAAGCATCGCCAAACCCGTGGTTTCACCGATAAGGATTACAGGGACAAGCATGATGAGAAAGGCAGCTGAAATCTTTTTCTTGTCTTTCATGAATTCAACGAACGGGGAATTTGAGCCTAACGAAGCTGATTTGCCCAGACTGGCCATCAAAACCATTGAAAATTTTGCCAGAATTTCACTAATCAGAATTGCCTTGAACAAATCAAATCCACTTGTAAGAGAAATGGTAATCATCAAGCCAACGATGTACAACACAGTTGCAACAACGCCTCCTGATCCGGTAGAAATATCCTTCATAGCTTTGAGTTTTTTGTCCTTTGAGCCCTTCACCATCAATCCGTCCGCAAAGTCAGCCAAACCGTCGGCATGATGTATTCCAGTGACTATTGCAATGGATGCAACAACCAACAAGCTGACCAACAAC
>Ga0299912_10000570_pt1 | contig 31103 bp, 26 predicted proteins | sample RVTome_2_FD_207667 | JGI IMG/M metagenome (GOLD analysis project Ga0299912, IMG submission 207667) | Soil microbial communities from uranium-contaminated site in the Upper Colorado River Basin, Wyoming, United States - RVT95D214 (version 2) ... | reverse complement strand
ATGTTGTAAGTATGCTGAGCTTCCGGGAACCGACCGGCCCGCACATCGTCGGCATAGGTTCGGAGGGCATTTAGTGTCTCTTCTCCCAGATTCGCATATTTTTTTACAAATTTTGCAGTGAAGGCCTGGAAAATACCGAGGATATCACTAACAATCATCAGTTGACCGTCTGCATCAATCCCAGCCCCAATGCTGTAAACTGGAATTGTCAGCTCATCCCGGATAATTTTGCACACTTCTGGGGGAACTGCTTCTACCAAAAGGGAAAAAACCCCGGCCTGCTGAATTGCCCTGGCGTCCTGAATCAGCTCCAAGGCGGTCTCAGCGGTACGGCCCTGGGCCTTGAACCCGCCCAGTTGGCCCGAGCTCTGTGGTGTTAGACCGATATGCCCCATGACTAGCATTCCACCATCTGAAATGGCCTTGATCTGTGGACAGACCCTCCGGCCACCTTCGAGCTTGATTGCATCGACTCGGGCTTCTTTGAAAAAACGGCCGGCGTTACGGACCGCCTCGTCACAGTTGATCTGATAGGAGAGAAAAGGCATATCACCGATAACAAAGGTATTGGGAGCGCCGCGGCGCACGGCTTCCGAATGGTAGATACACTGGTCCATCGTAACAGGGATGGTCCCTTCGTAGCCATAGATGCACATGCCGAGAGAGTCTCCCACCAGGATCATGTCCATGCCTGCCTGCTCTGCAAACTGCGCAGTCCAGTAGTCATAGGATGTCACCCAAACAGCCTTCTTTTTTGATAGCTTCATTTCCTGAAGGTCGAAACGCGTCAGCTTCTTTTTCATGTGTCCCCACCTCCCATATTTTTGGTGACATGATTTACCCCGTTAGAAAGCCCCGCCATTTATAGCGGGGATGCTGCCAATGAGTCTATAATTCCTCTTAGCAAGGGCAGGGTTTAAAGCCCTGTCATTTCTAACGGGGTTTAGCCGCTCGGGAATCCTTTCAGGAAGGCGTCAGACCTCCTGATAGCCTTCCTCCCTTTATCTTGCTTTCTGCTCCTTCTCGCGATAGTACTGCTGAATCGCCCTCTGAACATCTAAAATGTGCTTCTTCATTTGAAAGACCGCCTTTGAGTGGCTTCCACCCTTAACCGCTTGATAGATATTCTGGTGGAATTTCAAGGACCGCTCCAACATCCAGGGCAGGAGATGAAAGGATTCCCGCATATATTGTTCCATGAAACCCCGGATGGTCACGAAGAGGTTGACGAGGAAACGGTTATGAGAAGCCTTAGCAATCAAGAAGTGGAAGGCTACATCCTGTTCGATGTAGTCATCAATCCTTCCTTCTTTGAGCGACCGGGTCATCTCCTTGATCAGAAGCCCCATCTCGTTAATCTGCTCGGGGCTCGCATTCTTTACAGATAACTCAGCTGCTCCGATTTCTATAAACCGTCTCGCCTCGATCAGTTCAATGGTGGCCTGCTTATCCGATATGAGGGGAGGCGTCAGATGGTCGGTGAAGAGGGCAGGGATGCGGGAACGAAAGACGGTGCCGTAGCCAGGCCGCTGCTCGATGACCCCGATGCGGGTCAAGGTACTTAATGCCTCTCTGAGAGAGGTACGGCTCACACCTAACTGGGCTGCGAAGACGTTCTGATTGGGCAGCTTGTCGCCCTCCTTGAGTTCGCCGCTCTGGATCATCCGTTTGATCTCTTCGATCACGGAATCGGCTAACTTCTTTTTATTGATAGAGGCCATATTTGAAAGTTTGTATGATGATGTTATTTTCATATCAGAATATAAAATCTTTGTCAAGAAAAAAACTCCAAGATTCTTCATGACGGGTTCGTGACCTTCCAAAGTCTCAGGGTGACGCCTTCAAAGACATTCTCAATGGTATTTTCGTGGCCGTGCTTACCGAATCATGATTCTGTCATAACAAATCTTAACGAAGCGAAACGACCGTCCCGCCTCAGGCGGGATGTCAGCGCCGAATGGGAGGAGTAGGATACACCTCGATGCCAAGATAACCGAGAGGTTTATGACATAATGATAGATGGGCTGATGCCATAACAGGGAGTTGAGGTTGAGGTGGAGGTGGAGGGTCCCGGAGTTAACGGTGTCGTCGAGAGGAGTGGCTGACAAATGGAAAAAGATCAAGTTGCATTTGACCCCACGTCCCTGGTAACGTCCCCGTTCAAGGGGCATATACTGATGAGCATAAGAAAATTCTTGACAAAGAATAAATTAAAAGCAATAAATAAATGAGGGCAGAAGTAACCCAAAATAACGACAGAATAGGCGTCTTGACTGGACTCAAGTTTAAATCCTGATGCCAGCCGGGATGGCTATCCTAGGGGGGATTCGAAACTTTCATGTTGGAATTTATGGTTGAGGGAGGTGAGAAGATTATGGCGTGCGGAATGAAACACCCAAAGGCCAAGAAGACGACGAAGAAAGCCACATCGAAGAAGAAGTAAGCTGAAGAGCTCTGAAAAACTACGACACGCTCTCTTGTCTTGCTTACAGAGATTTCTGAACTTTTTCAAAAATCTCACTTTTTTTCTTGACAAGAAAGGGAGTTTTTGTTAATTATCAACTTATATTACCTTTTCGAGGCATTTTCTTTAGAATAACAAACATTTATATACATTGACGAAAGGAGGTGAATGGTAATGAGGAAATGGGTGAGTATCTTTTTGGCATTGGCGATCTTAGCAGTTTTCTCCTTTGGGTGTGCAACAGTAGCAAAAGATGCAAAGATTAAGTGTCCCAAATGCGGTGCCGTTTTCACAGTGGATGAGGGGTTAAGAGAAATTCAGATGAAAAACTACTAATACCGGCTCGCTAAAGAAACGAAACTAACCCTTGGGGGAAAGGGAAAGAGTTTAAAGGGGGAAGAAAGAGTCTCTTCCCCCTTTATTTTTATGTGCGCCCAAAATGGAGATTACTTGCTTTTTCGAGGGCGGGGTTCAATTTGTTGGATTCCCCTTTTGACAATTATGATTTTAGAGATGAAACTCAACGGAAGGTTTTTCGCTGTCAAGGATAGCTGAAAAGATGGTGCCACTTAAATATCTCGGGATCAATTGGGAAAGTTCACGAATGATTTCATCTGCGCACCCTCTTCCCACCTCACCCAGCACGTCGATGGGGATGAAGATATTCTTTGTCTTGTCGGTCGCTTTATCTTTTTCGCACTGACGCCACACCCAATTTCGGGTCAGCACCTCTTGATCATCCCGATAGACCAACTCTCCTTTTGGCACAACCACCGTTTCTCCTCCGCCCAGCGGAGTAAAGGGCTCCCAACCCTCAGCGAACCAAAGGTAGATATTTCCTTTGAGGGTATCGAGGTCGTGACCTCCCATGGGGACCAAATATCTCAGTGAGACACTGTTGTAGAGGTCAACAAGAGGGTTGATTCTTGGAAAGGGATCTCCTCTAAGAATCCTTCTTGCCATGGATTCAATGGAACTTGGAAATTTACTTCCCGGAATGCCTAATTTGGAAAAGGCAACTCTCCACGGCTTGATCTTTGGATGTTCCTGGGCCTTGTCAGCCACAAAATTTCTCCTTAGCTCTTCGATTGCCTGAGTCAGAAGGTCATCCATTTCCTTGTCCTTGGAGCGATGGGTATTGTCCACGCCCGTCGCCACCACCATTCCGATAGTGAGATCAGGCAAAAGTCCGAATAACTCCTTCTGAATAGAAAAATACATCCTCTTCCCCTCTCTATTCCTGCTTCACGTAACCTCCCATTCCTTAAATGTCAACCCTTCGACTCCCCGGCCTGAAGGCAGGGGCTTGCTCAGGGTTGACCCTGAGCGGCGCTGCCTTACCCCGCCTTCAAAGGCGGGGCTTGGTGCCGCCGAATGGGTCAACAAAATATCAATCCTAAACCCCTTGACTCCCATCTACGCGGACAGAGATTCCAAATGTTGGTAGACAGGCGTCTCGCCTGCCCCAAGAGATGAAATATAGAGACAGCCGAGACGGCTGTCCTGCCTCGTATGGAAGGTCCACAGATTCCTATATTCGAATTTGGGCGCCCATCTTGACGGGAAAGATCATTTCCTATATATTGGCACTCGATGGAGATAAAACAGACCATACTGGTTGTAGACGACGAATTAGGAGCAAGGGAGGCCCTCAGTGTCATTCTCGAGGACGATTATAAAGTCGTGAGTGTGGCGAGTGGCAAAGAGGCATTGGAGGTACTGAAAAAAGTACAAGTAGACCTCGTGCTCTTAGACATCCATATGCCTGACATGGATGGGATCGAAGTACTTAAAAAGATCAAAGAACTGGATGAAGAGGTCGATGTCGTCATGGTCTCGGCACTCAATATGGCTCGGAAGGCCGTCGATGCCATTAAATTGGGCGCCTATGATTATATTACTAAGCCTTACGAACCCGAGGAGATCCTGTCGACAGCGGCTCGGGTGATGGACAGACGGAATGTCTATAGGGAATTGGATTACCTCCGGAGGCAGGTAGAGGAATCTCGAGGATTCGATAAGATTATCAGCCAGAACAAGACGATGCTCGAAATCTTTCAACTCATCAAAAAGGTCGCTTTCACGTCCACCAATATTATGATTACAGGTGAAAGTGGGACGGGCAAGGAGCTGATCGCCCGCTCCATACACCGGACAGGGAATCGAAAGGATGGACCCTTTGTGGCCATCAATTGTGCTGCCATTCCCTCTGAATTGATGGAAAGCGAGATGTTTGGCCACGAAAGGGGGGCTTTTACTGGCGCCCATTCACGAACCATTGGGAAGTTTGAGCATGCCAACGGAGGAACCCTTTTCCTCGATGAAATCTCTGTCTTGAGGTCTGATCTTCAGGCAAAACTCCTGCGGGTTCTCCAGGAGAGAGAGATCGAACGGATCGGTTCGAATAAAACCATCAAGGTCGATATCAGGGTCATTTCAGCCACCAATACCAACCTGGAGGATGCCGTGATGCAAGGGAGATTCCGTCAAGACCTCTACTTTAGGCTCAATGTGGTCCCGATCTCCATCCCTCCTCTTCGAGAGCGAAAGGGAGATATTCCTTTTCTGGCCAGGCACTTCATCAATAAATTCAACACAGCCTTTAATAAGAGGGTCCCGGGATTTACTCAGAAAGCCTTGAACGCCCTCACCAGATACCATTGGCCGGGAAATATCCGAGAATTTGAGAATCTCATCGAACGGCTCGTCGTCCTCTGCACCAGTGAAGAACCGATTGATTTAAAGGGTGTACCTCTCGAAATCCTGATGGGCCCAGATCGTGGAATTCAGGATTCAGAAGTTGAGAAATTGGGGCTCATTAGAATGAGAGAGGCCTTTGAGAGGCGAGTGATCGCTAATGTCCTTGAAGCCACGGAGTGGAACCAATCAGAGACTGCTAAGATCCTAAAGATCAATCGGAATACCCTCATCCAAAAAGCGAAGCAATTCGGCATCCTACTAAAAAAGCAAACCCCTCCTCAGAGTAGATAGGAGGATCAGGTCTTTACTGTTGAGATTCGATTTAAAGTGGAGTAAATATATCCTGTGACCAGGCCGTTAAGGATCGAATATGCGGGGGCTGTATATCATGTCACCTCGAGAGGGAATGCGAGGAAGCCCATTTTCAAAGATGATAAGGATCGAGTGGTGTTGCTCAATAGCTTGGGGGAAGTCAATGATCGGCATCATTGGCTCTGTCATGCTTATTGTCTTATGGATAATCATTATCATCTGATCATCGAAACACCGGACGGAAATCTTTCAAAAGGGATGCGGCAGTTAAACGGCATATATACCATGCGTTTCAATAAACGCCACAATAGCGTGGGGCATGTCTTTCAAGGAAGATATAAAGCCATTCTTCTTCAGAAAGAGAGCCATTTGCTTGAGGTTTGCCGATATGTGGTGTTGAACCCGGTCCGGTCTAAAGCAGCTCGGACCCCTGGGCAATGGAAGTGGAGCAGCTACCGGGGTGCGGCAGGCATGGAGAGGCCCCATCCTTGTCTTACAACAGACTGGGTCTTGGGGCAATTCGGGACAAAGAGAAGGGTAGCGGGGGGAAAGTATAAGGCGTTCGTGCGTGAGGGTATTGGTCAGCAAACGATTTGGAGTGACGTCAAAGGCCAGTGTATCCTTGGAGACGAGGACTTTGTGGATCGATTGATCGATTATGTGGGAGAATACGAGGAGGTAAAGGAGATTTCTAGAAGTCAGAGATATGTTAACCGGCCCAGTCTTGTGGAGATTTTCAAAAATACGGACGAGAAAAGACGAGAAAGGAATAAAGGAATCGTAGATGCCGTTGAAAGGTGGGGGTACAGTCAAAGGGAGGTGGCCGATCATCTGGGACTTCATTATTCCACTCTGAGCAAATTGATCAAGGAAGTCGAATCAAAAATAAAAATGTCAAAATTCAAGACCTGACCCTCCTGCCGCCTGAAAAAGGCGAATTCAATTGCCTATATTTTTGAGAATTGCCTATTATAATAGGCAATTCAAATTTTCTTAATCAAATCAATTCATTTAGCCTGTTTTCCACAGCCTTTTCCGCTAGACTGCCTATTATAGTAGGCAGTTGGTCAGCGAAGGGTATTCTGGCCATGGAAATGGCCTTTCCCAAAATTCCTTCAAAAACAATGAATTAACGCCCACCGGAAACGAAAGAATCTATTACTCCCGCTTGGCATATGTCTTGCTGAATATATGCTAATAGTTTTTCTTTTTCCTACCATTCATTCCATTAAAAAGGGGGTGATATCATGAAGAAGATCGCGGTCGAGTTGTTCATCATTGCAATGGCGGTGATGACCTACGTGCTGCCCGTTTTAGCTGACGGCGGCGGAGGTTAATCTCTAACCTCACTCTAAATCGTTAAAAGAAAGCATGACCGACAAAATGGTTGTGCTTTTTTTTATCTTTTGACATCTCCTCTAATTTCTGTATATATAATCTTCAAGAGCCCACCAATTTCAAACGTAAGGGATGAAATACTTAAAGATCATTTCAGGAATATTCTTTCTCCTTTTGACTATTTGCATTCTTACACAAGGAGCATTGGGGGAAGAGGTTGTGAAACAGGCCGATAAGCCTGTTTTTGATGGCACATACCGAAGACCCCTCGAGTTTATGCCGAAGACCTTAGATCCTGCTCTTTCTACAGACATTTATGCTGTAACTGTAATCCAACAACTCTTCGATGGATTAGTTCAATTCGATAAAGACCTTAATGTCGTTCCGGCAATTGCTAAATCATGGAAGATTTCCCATGATGGTCTCACCTATACCTTTTATTTGAGAGAAGGTGTCAAATTCCATGACGGAAGAGAAGTGACAGCAAAAGATTTTGTCTACTCTTTTACTCGTATAATCGATCCTGGAACCAAATCAAGTTCCTTTGATTTCTTTACCAGAATCATTGGAGCGAAAGAATTTATAGATAGGAAAGCGGACGAAGTAAAAGGGCTCATTGCTCAAGACAAATATGCGCTTAAGATAATCCTTTCCGAACCCTATACTCCTTTCATAAGTATCCTTGCAATGAAAGGAGCAAAGGTGGTTCCAATGGAGGAGATAAGAAAATTGGGCCCAAATTTTGGAAGATCTCCTGTCGGGACAGGCCCATTTAGATTTGTATCGATGAAGGAAGATGTGGAGATCATCCTGGAAGCCAATCCCGACTATTTTGAAGGGAGGCCTCACCTGGATAAGATCGTCTTCAAAATCTTTCATGGGACCCCCTATGAGGATATTTTTAGAAATCTTGTAGAGGGCAAATTGGAGGAAACTGCTGGTGGAATTCCATTTAAGGAATTTAGAGATCCGAGTAAATTGAAAAATTTCTATATTATCAGAAAGCCCATACTTTCCCTCCGGTTTTACGGCATGCAAATGAAAACAAAGCCCTTTGATAATAAAAAAGTGAGACAGGCGATCAACTTTGCAATTAACAAGGAACAGATGGATCGGGATGCTTTCCAAGGGATGGATTCCATGACGGACCGGATCATTCCACTTGGAATGCCCGGTTTTTCTCCTGCCGAAATTACTTACTCCTACAATCCGAAGCGCGCCAAAGAACTTCTGTTGCAAGCCGGTTATCCTGGAGGGAAAGGGATTCCTCCCATAGAATTTTGGTCTGCCTCCAGGGCAGAGATAACCCGGAAAGAGTTGGAGATTGTAAAATCTAATCTCGCAAATATAGGGATTAACCTTCAGATTCGTACTGAAACCAATTGGAAGAGATTTGAAGAGATGATGATTTCATATAAGACCCCGATGTTTCGATATGCCTGGTACGCCGATTTTCCTGATCCTGATAATTTCTTGGGAACCCTTTTCCACTCCAAATCTAAATATAATTTCATGGGGTATCGTAATCCGGAAGTGGATCGTCTTCTCGATAGAGCAAGGATGGAGAGGGAATATCTAAAACGGATGGAGATGTATCGAAAGGTTGAAGAGATCGTTCTGGAAGACGCGCCGATTGTTCCCACGATCAACCATCTGCTCCACATGGGATATCAGCCTTATGTCGGGGGCATTGAGATGAACGCCCTCGGCGGGCCTTATATTCCGATGAAAAAAATCTGGTTAAAAAAGCAATGAAGATCCTCTAATCTCAGATGGGTTCTAAAAAAGAGTACCAATCCTTTCGGCTTCGAACCAGACTCATTCTCTACTCGACTCTTCTCATCACCCTTCTTATGGGTTTGGTCATCTTTTTTGTAGAGAAACGACAGTCCGAAATCATTCAGGACGAGGCCAAAAAGCGAGGGATGGCCATTGCCAAAAATTTGGCTGCGGTGAGCACAAACGCCTTTCTTACCTACAATTATGTTGTCCTTGAGCAGAATGCCGAGAGAGTCGCCCTTGAACAAGACATTGTCTACGTCATCATCCACGATAAGGAAGAAAAGGTGGCTGCCTACAGCCGACACGACGAGAAACAGGGCATGATCTTGACCGATGAGGTGAGCCAGAGAGCCGTGACGGCAAATGAGCCATTGATCCAGTCGGCCTTCTTCGAAGAAAAAAAGGCCCGGATATTGGATATCTCTATTCCTGTTTACATCAAAGAATCTCCGGAGAAGTGGGGAACCATCAGAATCGGCCTCTCTTTAGAGAATATGGCTGGTCAGATTTTAAAAACCCGCCTCAACCTTCTCCTCTTGGGCCTTTTAGCCATTGTCTTTGGATCTCTTGGATCCATCGTCTTCGCCCGACGCATCACCCAACCCATTTCCAAATTGGTAGAAAGGACCATCTCCGCAGCCAAAGGAGACCTTGGACAGGTAATCGACATCCGCACTGGAGATGAAATTGAAGAACTGGCAAGAAATTTCAACCACATGATCCAACAGATCCTCCTGGACCGAAACGAGTTGGAGAACCGCCTTCGAGAGATCACCTCCCTCAAGGCCTATAACGACAATGTTCTATCCTCGATGACCAATGGGTTGATCACTATCGATTTGGAAAAGAGGATCGTCACTCTCAATGAAATGGCTGAACGAATCTTGGGAAAGAAGAGAGAGGAGATCAAGGATCTCTCATTAGAGCAGACCTTAGACGACCACCATCCCCTTTGTCAGATGATGATTGAGACGTTATCTCGTGAAAAAGGAGTGTTCCATTCGGAGATCGAGGTAAAGAGAGAGGAAGGAAGCCTTTGGTTGACCACAAGCACCTCTTTACTGACCGATGGAGAAGGAAAGAAGATTGGTGCCCTGGCGATTTTTCAGGATATCACCGAGATCAAGGCCCTTGAGGAGAAACTTCGACAGGCAGATCGGCTGGCTGCCCTGGGAACCCTCTCCGCAGGGCTCGCCCACGAGATTAAAAACCCCCTCTCTGCTATTAAGACCTTTGTTCAACTCCTTCCCCAAAAGTTTGAAAATCGACCCTTCATGGAGAAGTTTAGCATCACGGTTCCAAGAGAGATCGACCGGATTAATTATTTAGTAGAAGATCTATTGGCGTTGACCCGAAAAAGGGTGCGACCTTTTGTCAATCTGGATGTCAACCTCGTGATCTTCCAGATTATGGATCTCCACGGAGAAGAGATGAAGAAGAGGCAGATCACCGTCGAAGGAGATCTGGATCGATCCCTCCCTACCATCCTTGGCGACTCAGAGACACTTTATCGCGCCTTCTCAAATGTGGTCATCAATTCTATACAAGCAATGCCCAATGGTGGAAAGCTGACCATATCCTCTGAGCACGATCGTCTTTTCTCTATGGTCAAAATCACTTTCATGGATACAGGAATCGGAATGGATAGGGAGACGTCAAAGAACCTCTTCAACCCATTCTTTACCACAAAGGACAAAGGAGCTGGGCTTGGAATGGCCCTCACCCGTAAGATCGTTGAAGACCACCATGGGACGATTGAAGCCATGGGCGAGCAAGGAAAGGGAACGACTATTGTCATACGACTACCTGTTGTAAAATTTTAGAATTGCCTATTATAGTAGGCAGTCAAAGGCCCCTCCTTAAAAGTCTCTCCTCTGTCTTCAAAATTATAACTTTTTGAAATCAAAGAAATTTTATTTTTTTTAAAAATTGAAGGGAGTTGGCATTCTATTTGCTATTAATTTAAGGAGACTGAATTTTATCCAAAAGCGAAGAGGTGGAAAGGAAGCAAAAATTCTATTTTCGAGGAATAGTATGAACAATATTTCTAAACGCATTTTAGTGGTGGATGATGATCAGGGCATCTTAGACTCCTTCGAAGTTCTTCTGGGTGACCGTTACGATCTCATCAAGGCTGAAAATGGCTATGAGGCCCTCCGAATTCTTGAGGCTGACCCACCGCAGCTGATGTTTTTGGATATCAAAATGCCCGGTCTTAATGGCATTGATATCTTGAAAAAACTTCAGGGGAATAAGAAACACGTTGAGGTGGTGGTCATCACCGCCAGTGGTCAGGAAGGAATTGAAGAGGAAGCCAAGGCCTTGGGTGTCGTCGATTACCTGAAAAAGCCGCTTGACATCTTCGAAGTGGAGAGGATTACTTCTCACGTCCTCCAATAGTTCACCGCTTAAGAGTTCAGATTTTTGAAGGGGAAACCACTACACGAAAACCGATGATTTTGAACCTGTCATCGGGGTCGTACCTATAACGGTTAGCGCAGCGGAGGTTCTTCCCGCTGTAGTCGAACGAACCGCCCCGCAACACCCGGAGAACATCTTTGCCAGCGCTGAGATCGTCAGGTTTATTCTTCGGATCTTTCGGGTTATAGGGGTATTTGAAATCAGGCTTTTCCCAATCCTTTCCCCACAGGCTTCGAGTCCACTCCCAGACATTCCCAGCTAAATCCTGGATCCCATAGGGACTGGCCCCACCCGGGAAACAGCCCACGGCACTTGTCGCACCGATACGGGCATCATAATAGTTTGCATAGTTCGGATCAGGCTTGTCGCTCCGCCACGGGTAGAGACGTTTGGGTTCGGGATTCCCTGTCAAGAGCGGGTTGCTGGGTTGAAGATTGACATGACTGATGATTGGCTCAGGTGGGACATGGACACCCCCACGCGCTCCCTTTTCCCACTCGGTTTCGCTTGGTAAGCGCACCTCGTATCCTTCAGGGATGATCCCTCGAAATTGTTCTGTCAGCCAATGGGTAAAGGCCAGCGCCTCATACCAGGTCACGCCAACCACAGGATGATTGGGAAGGTTGAATGGCTCGCCGAAATGATAAGGCCCAGCTCGAAATTCTTCATCGGTTCTTCCTTTCACTTGCTTACGCGAAAGATCCCAGACTTCGACATCTTGTGCCTCCGTCCAATAGCGCTGCTCACGGTATCCGCCCGCTTTAACAAAAGCCAAAAACTGAGCATCGGTCACAGGGTAACGAGCGATCCAGTAGTGATAGTCCAGGGACTCATTCAAGTGTTCATCATCACCTTCCCCCATCCAGAACGGCCCAGCGGGGACGAAGCAGAATTCCATTTTATCAATTTTGGTTACAGCTTCCCGTGGATCGTCCAGTTTAGCCAAGGCACGGCCAGCGGCGGCGCGCAACATTGGCTTCACCTTTGCATCGTTAACCAGTGACTCTTGCAGAGCTTGTATAACGACTGCTTTACATTCAGCTGTCACACCACCGGGCCAAGCGTCAACGACCGCCTCGCCAGCTAAAACGGATGCTTGCCCTGGCTCTCCCAGCGACTTCTTGATCAGTTCTAAGAGGATCTCGGCGGCGGCCTCATCACGCTGCTGCACGATGCCTATGTAGCCAATGGTTAGAAGAGCAACCTCGTGCCAGCTATCGTCTCCAACATGTGCTGCAAGGATATCAACCACTGGCCTCACATCGCGCTGGCCCCGTTGGGTAATCGCCGTAGCCGCTAAAAACTCCTGTAAGGTAAGATGGATAAAGCCATACTCCCCCGGCCCACGCTCCAGCAATAAACTTGCATATTCGTGGACATCGGATAATAACTGGTCAGCAGCCTTCTCCGGGTCAGGGATCTCTCGGCTGGCATAGATTTCTTCTAACTTTCTCTTCATCTCCTCCCTTTTAACTACCCCCATCCCCTTGCTTGTCTCGTGCATCCATAATGCTAAAGGCGCCAATACCCGCACGGTTTCCGCTACGTCCAAGTCGCGACTCGGTGGGCGATCCAATCCGCGTTCCAGGTTCCAATATTTGAGGAGTGTCTCGACATATTTTTGATAAAGCTCTACTCGCCGTTCTGGCAGCACGATTCCTTGACGCTTCATCAGAGCGAGAATCGTTAGGAGTAAAGGGTTTGCTGCGAGCCTCCGCATTCCGGGATTGCGTTCCACGGCAGCCAATAATTCCACCCGCTGGCGAGTTGCTTCCTGAGCTGCTAAGGCGGTATCGCCCCGTGCCGCACGTTCGAGCGCAGAGGTCCATTTCTCCAAAAACTGGGAAATCTCTTCACCTTCTAGATCCACCAGCGTGCACTCCGCCAACCCCTCCACCGCCGGACGAACTTCTCGGTACCCCACGATGCGGCTCGTGAGGATAAATTTGTTGCCCTTCTGTCGCTGTGCTGTGAAAAAGTCCACCACCCGGTTGACCACTAAGTGACGTTGATCGAGGTCCCGAACTTCATCCAGGCCGTCGAGGAGGAACAACACTCCACCCCGGTCCAGTTCTAGGTTCAACATTGAATCAATGGAGAAATCTATTCCACGATTATGGTAATAATCGGCGATGAAATGGTCGATCCGGACGTTTGACATCGACTGTGCGTTTGCATACGCGGAAAGAGGCAACAGAACAGGCAGGCGCGGACCCAGGCCCAATGCTTCTCCTTCACCCGAGGCTAAACGAAGAGCGATATATTTCAAGAAAGTAGTCTTGCCGGCTCCAGGATCACCCAGTATGATTAGGCCGTCGTGCTGCTTTAAGAGGTCAAGTACAGGGACAGGCTCGCTTAAACGATGGTCAGTAATTTCGGCTTCCTCGGCGCCGATTCTGCGTCCAGCGACATGCGATTGGCGGGTCCACGTTTCGCCTTTGGGTAACTCAATACGTGCTTTAAGGGGCACGTACATTTCCAGCAGTGGCAAGCGGATGGGCACCCGATCGTAAACTCCCATCCCCTTAAAGTCCAGGTAGCGGAAACGGTCTTCGAGGTATTTGAAGTAGCTTGAATCTTTAAGCATATTTACCTCCGTCTCTTTATTGGGAAGTTTAAAATGCCCTCTTCTAAAAATCAATTATTACATGCCTGATGCGCCGTTGCGACCCCGCACCCGGTGTTAAAACACGGGGCTTTACGGGGTGCGGGGTAAATGTCGAGATGGTTCGATCAGAGTTTATTTTCCTCTGCCGCCTCTTCATATTCAGGGGGGACGATCCCCCTCTGGATCATGATGCTGTAAATGAGATTTGAACGGTTGATCACATATCGCTGGTTTCCAACAGAGTTATATTTTCTCGGATTTGGGAGGACAGCGGCAAGCCTTGCAGCCTCTTCCGGAGATAATTCGGACGAGGGTTTTCCAAAATAGTGTCTTGAGGCTGCCTCCACACCGAAGATCCCTTCACCCCATTCCACCACATTGAGATAGAGCTCCAATATCCGTTTTTTGGGGAGGGTTTTCTCTATTCTCCATGTGATGACGGCTTCTCTCACTTTCCTAAAGAGGTTCTTTTTCGGAGAGAGATAAAGATTCCTTGCAAGCTGTTGACTGATGGTGCTGCCGCCGTATCTGAATCTCCCCGCTTTAATGTCCTTTTCTATTGCCTTCTGGATCGCCTCGTAATCGAAACCTTCATGCCTCCAGAATTTATCATCTTCCGCTATCAAAACGGCCTTGATGAGATAGGGTGAGATTTTCGATAGAGGCACCCAGATCTGATGAATCCTAAACTTTTTCCCCGTCTCTCTTGATTCCTTTTCCCTGGTTTCCATCAAAGCAGTTTTCTTAGGGTATTCCTTTTTCAGTTTCGTAACATCAGGAGTTGAAAGAAGATAGAGGGCCAGTAGAAGGGAAACAAAAACCAATATGAAAACGAGCCATTTGAAATTTCTGGGTTTGACCATTATGTTATAAAATAAACCTCAAAGAATTATCTATTCCCCTTTATGGTCCACCCCCACCCACGCCCTCCCCCGTCAGGAGGAGGGGAGTTAAGTTGATTCCCCTATATATTCCCCTCTGCACGCCTTGGCGTGATGGGAGAGGGAAAGGGTGAGGGGGGGAGAGCAAAATTGGCTCTCATCCTCGGACAAAGGGGTTGTGTCGCTTTTCATATTCAATGGTCGAGGTGGGGGCAGGACCATAGTTGTGTCCTGGGAAGACAACCGTTTCTCCTGGCAGCGTATAGAGCTTGTTCCGAATGGACGTTTCCAACTCTTCCCATGAACTTCCTGGGAAATCCGTCCTTCCCACTGCCCCCACAAAAAGGCTGTCGCCTGTAAAGACCATCCCATCCATGTAGAGAGACATCCCTCCTGGGGAATGACCCGGAGTGTGGATCACCTTGAGTCCGGCCTTGCCAACCTGAATCACATCCCGTTCTTTGACGAGAATGTCGGCAGTGGGAGAAGGCGTGGCCTTGAACATGTCCAAAAGATAGGAAGGGATTCGTAAAAGATCTCTTGCGTCCTCTTCGTGGATGATGATTTTAGCGCCCGTCTTCTTCACCATCGCAGCATTACCCATAACATGATCCACATGGGAATGCGTGTTGACGATATATTTAATCTTTTCTAAGCCGTGAGATTTGGCCTCTGAAATGAGCTTATCTGTCTCGTCCGCAGGGTCGATGAACAATCCTTCCTTTGTGTCCTCATCTCCAATCAGGTAACAGAATACCGCAAAATTTCCGACCTCGTACTGCTTAACAATCATTTTTCCCTCCCCGTCTCGATTGATTTTTTACTATAATCCATGAACTCTCAAACTTCAACTTAAAAATGGCCGCCTGTTGTCCCACCGCGGTTGAGATGTCATGTCTATTTTCCGGTTCAACACAATATTTGACAAGCCCCCATGTAATGATTTAATGAAAAGAAGGTTGTGATCAACTTGAGGCAAGAGATTGATCTTATGAAACTTGAGAGGGGCCTCTATGCCTATCTTTGGCAAAACCAATATGAAAACAATTGTAACACCTATGTGATCGATGAGGAGATGGCCATTCTCATCGATCCAGGCCATTCACGTCACCTCCCAAAACTCTTTCAACAGATGGAGGAAGATGGGATCTCTCCTGAAGGGATTGATGTCGTCCTCGTTACCCACTCCCATCCAGACCATTTCGAAGGCCTGGAGGTATTTCTTGACAAACCTGTCAAGATAGGAATGAATTGGGAGGAGGAACGCTATCTCCTGGAGAGTGGGAAACTCCTCTTTGAAATGATGGGGCAGCCCTTGCCGAAATTCCGAATCGACTTTTACTTGAAGGAAGGAGAACTCCACTTAGGGAAGAAGAGCTTCAATATCTATGAGACCCCAGGCCATTCCCCCGGTTCACTTTCGATCCACTGGCCTGAGAGAAAGGTCCTCTTTACCGGAGATCTCATTTTTTACGGTGGGGTTGGAAGAACAGACTTTCTTGAAGGCGATTCCGGATTATTAATGGAAAGTATTGAGAAGATGTCCCGTTTGGATATTGAAATCTTACTCCCCGGCCACGGAGACATCGTCATGGGGAAGGAAATGGTTCTCCAGAACTTCGAATTCATTCGACAGAATTTCTATCCTCATCTATAAAGCCCTTAACTTCTCCTTGATCTCCTTCAATCTTACTCCATATCCGTCCCCCAGTTCTTCTAACTTGCTTTTCAAGAGCTCTCCCTCTTCGATATTTGGTTCGACCGCGCTTCCATAGATCCCTTCGCTTCTCAATGCCTCTGTCGCTCGGATCCTCACTTCCTGTTTGACCTTCTCCTTTTCTCTTTGGTATTGGGAGAGCAGATGAAGCAGTTTCTGCTTTACATCCTCGATACCTTGATGCTGATGCTTTAGGGATTCAATTCCCTTAACGAGCCGCTCACCTTCCCTGTTCAGGGAGAGGGCGTCAATCCATTGGGAGAGGAGAGACTCCTTCACCGCTATCGCCGTCTTCTCCTCCATTCTTTCGATCTCCTTCAGAATTTCATTCACTGGGGAATGACCCTCCATATACCGGTTAAAAAGACTGGTGGCCTTCTGTACGATCTCTTTTCGTTTGATCTCTGTCTTCTCTTCGTTGGAGATTGCGAGCCTTTGGGTCCTCTCCATGGCCAATTCTAAAGTTGATTTGATCTCTCCCACGGTTAAAGCTCCTATGCCATGCTCAGAACCTGCACCCCATGATGTACAGGCAGAGCGCCACCGTCTTTCATTCGACCCTGAAAAGAGAAAACCCCAGGATGAACCTGGGGCCTCTCTTCCCTTTAGCCTAACGAGTTCCTATTTCAGCCCAGCACGGTAACATCGGTTGCCTGCGGACCTTTCGGACCCTGGGAGATCTCGAACTCTACTTCGTCGCCCTCATAGAGGACCTTGAATCCGTCCTTCTTAATGGCTGAGAAGTGAACAAAGACATCACTTCCGTCGTCTCTGGAAATGAACCCATAACCCTTCTTCTCGTTAAACCATTTAACACGACCTTTGGCCACTACAACTCACCCCCTCTCCTTGGTGAAATTACGTAAGTTGTAATAGCCTTTGGTCCTAACTAAAAAAGGCCACCAAGTATTTTCAACACTTTTGTGGCCTCTTTCTCGATCCAAACAACTACTCCTTACAACTTACCTGGTTGAATTATGATAAATTCTTTTTTAGAAGTCAAGCATTTTTTTGGTCCCAGGCCGGTGTGCAAAAGGGAGATTCGGACAAACCCAAAAATTAGACGATCGGTTCTGATTCTGAAGCACTTGGTTCCATAGCATCGGGAATGGGTTGGGGGGCCTGGGGTTTGGGTTTCCTTGGCCGTGAACGCCAGCGTGGCTTCTGGGTTTTCCGTTCCTTCTTCTTCTCCCCTTCTCCGTTTTTCTCCTCTTTGCCAAAACCAACGATAACATAGGTGCCGCTTCGGGCATCGGTTCGGAGTCGGATGATCCCCTCTTTTTCAGCGTCTTCGAGAAGGTCACTGAAGGTTCGGTAGCCATGGTAGGACTCGTTGAAGGAGGGTTTTTTTCGCTTCATCGTCTCCTTGACGAGGGAGGACCATAGTACTTCTTTGTTCTCACGGACCAAGGCAAGCACAGAGTCCACGAGAAGCTGGAAGGCCTCCTTCTTCTTTTCAGGCAAATCCTGTTCGATTTTGGGAGGGGTTCCAAGTGGGCGTTCCAAGTCTTCATAATAGATGAATTCATCACAGTTATCGATCAGTAGATTGGAGCTCGACTCCTTCATCCCAAGGCCGATCACCCGTTTACCGTTCTCCTTCAGCTTCGAGACAAGAGGGGAGAAGTCGCTGTCGCCAGAGACGATGACAAAGGTATCGATGTGTTCTTTGGAGTAACAGAGATCCAGGGCGTCCACACAGAGCCTGATGTCGGCGGAGTTCTTTCCGCTCATCGACCGTTTTGGGATTTCGATCAATTCAATGGCGGCCTCATGGAGCGGCTTCTTATACTCTGCATAGTCGGCCCAGTCCGAATAAGCCTTTTTCACAATAACCTTTCCTTTCTCGACCAAGCGCTCTAAGACCTTCTGAATCTCGAACCGCTTATCTTTCTTGCCCTTGAAGCCAAGAGCAAGATTCTCAAAGTCGATAAAGACCGCCAGTGTGTGCTCCCCTTCGTTCATGCTTTTCCCCTTTCCTGTTCGCGGATGATTCGGCTTTCCTCTGCCTAACTTATCCTACACTCTAACAGAGAATTTGTAAACAGAACTTTTCCGTAAGCACCCATCACCAAATCCCCATCCTGCCAAGCAGGGACTCAACAATCACCAATGACCAAATTCCAATCACCACATAATAACCAATGGCTCAGATGACTCAAACATCAAGTTTAAGTTTTGGTGATTGAAAGTTGGGATTAGAAAATAGATAATTTCACCCCCACCCCCGCCCTCCCCCATCAAGGGGGAGGGGATTTAAGTTGATTCTCCCTATCAATTTTCCTCTCCCCCCCGGTGGGAGAGGACATCGGGTGCCTTAGGTAAAAATGATTTCTGAATTCTTTAAGGTTTGAACCTGATGGATTTTTTATGTTATGGGTGTGTATCTGGAATGAATCAAAAATTATTGATAATCAATTTGTTGCTAATATCCCCTATGGAAGCACCCGGATGGATGTCAAGGCGGCCCATCCAGAGTACCCAAACTCGGAGAATTCCGGGTTTGCTATGATCTGGAACTATTCGATCCTTTCTCCAGGGTATCACCCAATACAAATTATTGTCCACAACCAAGACGGGCAAACCACAAACTTTTACAATTGTGTCTATGTCTCTAAATTTCATGGTGAGTTTGTGATCAATGTAGTTCCAGGTAGCAGATTGTTAGAGAATAATGCTGTGACAGTGGATGGAATCACAAGAAACTACGACATTTGGATTGTGTGGTCTAATGGAACGCAGGGTTTCCAGATTACGGACGTGATTGAGAAGTGAGAAAATACCTAAAAAAAGCAGTCCTCGTGCTCCTGTGGGGAGCACTCACTCAATGGGGCACCCTGTCGTGGGGTATGGCTTTTGCAGAGAACAGCACGATTCCGGTGGCGCCCCAAGTTTTAGAGAACCTTCAAGCCCGAGGGGAAGCAGAGTTCTTCATAGTTCTAAGAGAGAAAGGGGATACGCAAAAGGCAAGGTATCTGGAGTCGAAACTGGAGAAGGGGGCTTTTGTGCACGGCACGCTGAGCAATACAGCGATTGCAAGCCAAAAGGATATCGTGGAGTGGCTGAAGGGACAGGGCATCTCATATCGAAGATTCTGGATTGTAAATCAGATACTGGTGAAGGGGGATGCACGGCTCCTCTCAGACGTGCTGAAAAGGACTGATGTGACCCGCGTTGATGCCAACCCCCGTGTGAACTTTATCAAGGATCCAGAACAATTAACCACCGGGGACTTGCTTTCTCAACCCACCACAGTAGAATGGGGGATTCAAAGGGTTCACGCCGATGACGTATGGAATACGTATGGGGTAAAAGGTGAAGGAATTGTTGTGGCCGAGCAGGACACGGGTGTGGAGTGGACCCATCCTGCACTAATCGATCAGTATCGCGGCTGGAATGGAGACAGTGCCGATCACAATTACAACTGGCACGATGCCATCCACAGTTCATCAGGAAATCCCTGCGGTAACGATTCCCCGTTTCCGTGTGATGATTCTAACCATGGCACTCACACGATGGGGACGATGGTTGGGGATGACGGCGGAGCCAATAAAATCGGGGTTGCTCCAGAGGCGAAATGGATCGCGTGCAGGAACATGGATGGTGGTGTGGGATCTCCTGCCACATATATCGAGTGCTTCGAATGGTTCATGGCACCGTATCCCATTGGAAGGAATCCTCTCACGGACGGGGATCCAATGAAGGCACCTCATGTCATCAACAACTCCTGGATCTGCCCTCCTTCGGAAGGCTGCAATCCGGATACACTGGAGAGCATCGTAACGGCTGTCCACGATGCTGGCATCATGGTAGTCGCATCGAATGGGAACAGCGGTCCTGGATGCAGCTCGACCTATGATCCACCGGCCTTCTACGAATCGTCCTTCAGTGTCGGCGCAACGGAGAGCAACGATGGTCTTGCCTCTTTCAGCAGCCGCGGACCTGTTACATACAAAGGAAAAACCTACATAAAGCCAGACATCAGTGCGCCGGGTGTCAACATCCGCTCCTCCGTGAGAGGTGGTCTTTATGATTGGAAGTCGGGGACGTCTATGGCTGCTCCTCATGTTGCCGGTGTGGTCGCCCTCTTATGGTCAGCGTATCCGAGTCTTAAAGGGAAGATCGCTTTGACAGAAGACTTATTGGAGCTCAGAGCCTTTCCGAAGGACTTTACTTCATGCGGAGACCCGGTAGGAGTCCCCAATAACGGGTACGGGTACGGTATTGTGGATGCCCTGAATGCTATACAGAATCCCACGCTCTCTTCCGACGTCAGTCTCGCCATAACGGATAACCCAGACCCGGTTTTTGTTGGTGGGGAGTTGAATTACACTCTTACCATAAGAAACAGCGGCCCAGATATAGCCACAGGGGTGATCCTGGCAGACACTATTCCACCTGAAGCCGCATTTCTCTCTGTCGATACTACGCAGGGGACTTGTAACTACAACGGAGCTGGTGTTCTCACCTGCGATATAGAGAGAATCGGTAGCGGTACTTTTGTTACCATTGATGTGAGGATATCCGTTCAAATGGCCGGGACCATTACAAATACGGCTACTGTTTCCATCAGAGGCAATGACCCAGACCTGTCGAACAACTCGGCCATTGCCGTTATCTCAGCCCTTCCTGTCAAGGTAACCCTGAGCGTCTCCGGCTCAGGCAATGGATCAGGTGCTGTAATGGGTGAGGGCATAAACTGTATAATGATCGGCGGAGTGGCAAGTGGTAATTGCGAAGGAACGTTTAATAAGGATATGCTGGTCATCCTTACAGCCTCTACTTCTCCTAACTCCTCCTTCGATGGCTGGTCCGGATGCGAGCTTGTGAGCGGCCTGGAAAATACCCAATGCAACGTCACCATGAACACTGCCAAATCCATCACCGCTACATTTACAGCACACATAGGGCCTTTCATCACCGGGATTACGCCTAACCCATTTGGCCTCGGAGATGTACTGACGATGAGGGGTGTGAACTTCGGAACAAAAAAGCCGACCGTTCGGTTTGGATCGGTGAAAGGGGAGGTTCTGACGTGGAGCGATAATTCCATCACGTTTAGCTTCTCAACCGGGGTGGCAGGAACTCAGGACATGGTTGTGACCGTAAATAAGGTGGCGAGTAATCGTTACTCTTGCACCCTTTCTGCGCCGGTCATTCAAAATCTGAGCAATCAGCAAGGATTACCCAACACTCAGGTTACGCTCAGTGGAAAATTTTTTGGGGCTAAAAAGCCGATCATCAGGTTTACTCCGGCGGGCGGCGGCTTTCCGAAAAGCGCCAGGGTGGTCTCCTCACCTCCCTACAATACCTCCGTCAGTGTCCTTGTCCCTAGGGTAGCTCCTGGAAGATTTGAAATCCGCCTTCAGAATGGAGCCCTCATCAGCGAGCCCGTAACCTTCACGGTTCTGGCTCCACCCGCAAAACCATGACATTGCGCACGATCAGGGGTCGCGCATTGCAGTGAAGTTGGGGGCGTGAAAACGATTCTTTAGATTTGAATCAGCTCAGCATCTGGAATGAACCCCGCACCACGTGTTAAGACCTGGGGCTTTCTTTGAGCTAGATATTTTGAGCCACCCTTATATCCCGGTTCTCAAGAACAGGGCTTTACAGGGTGCGGGGTAAATATCCCTTTTCTATTAACCCTTTTTTAACCTCTTCAATGTGATCTGGGCCACGGGTCTCCAAGACCAATACGACCATAGAGAAACCAATGGGGATATCCTTGGCAGCCCGCTCGTGGATGATATGGAGGATGTTGGCATGGGATTGAGCAATCAGATCGGAGAGCTTGGCTAAAGATCCGGGCACATCTCTCAGGAGGACTCCGAAACGGACAATCCTTCCTGTTTCTGAGAGCCCTTTTTCAATGATCCGGTCGATGAGGTTGACATCAATATTTCCTCCACTGATGACCAGAACGACCTTCTTCGGTCGGATCTTCCATCTCCGCGATAATAGAGCAGCCAGTGGGGCAGCCCCTGCGCCCTCTGCCACCACACGCTTTCTCTCCATCAGCATGAGAATGGCAGAAGCGATCTCATTCTCCTGGACGGTCACGATTTCATCGACGACCTTCTGGATGATGGGAAAGGTGATTTCCCCTACCCTCCGAATGGCAATCCCATCGGCCAATGTCGGCTCTACCTTCACCTCCACGATCCCCATTCGCTTAAAAGAAAAGAAAGCTGAGGGAGCGTGGGCGGACTGAACGCCGATGATCTTCACTTTGGGTCTCCTCTTTTTTACGATGGTGGCGATTCCCGAGATCAAACCTCCGCCACCGACAGGGACGATGATCGCTTCAACTCCAGGGACTTCCTCCAAGATTTCGAGACCGATCGTCCCCTGTCCGGCAATCACCTCTTTATCGTCGAAGGGATGAATAAGGGATTTTCCACCTTTCGCCAATTTCTTGGCATAACCGAGTGCCTCATCCGTATCCTGACCGAAGAGAAGAACCTCTCCTCCATAGGATCGAGTAGCCGTCTGTTTCGCAAGTGAGGCCCCCTCAGGCATGACGATGGTGGCTTTGGTTCCCAAGAGAGATGAGGCGAATGCAACCCCTTGGGCATGGTTTCCAGCAGATGCAGCCACAACTCCTTTTTCCCTCATGGAAGGGCTCAACTGAGACAATTTGTAGAAGGCCCCTCTAATTTTAAAGGAACCGGACTTCTGAAGGTTTTCCAGTTTCAGTGAGACCTCTTTGTCAGTGAGTTTTGAGAAGGTGTCCGAATAGACCATAGGGGTCTGACGGATCGCTCCTCGGATCTTTTTTTGTGCCACTTCGATCTCTTCCCAGAGTCTCAATTTAACGAACCTCCTTTTTCAGCAGACTAATCCGAGGCATCCCCGAGACAGGATGATGGTCCACCCATGCCTCGCAGCCATAGACTCGTTCAATATTCTCTCGTGTGATCACCTGACCAGGAGTCCCCATTTTCCATATCCTCCCTTGTTGGAAAAGGATGAGCCGGTCAGAAAATTCAGAAGCGATGTTCATATCATGAGAGGCCATGACGATAGTCAGGCCCCTCTCACGGTTTAGCGTGAGGATGAGATTAAGGAAATCGGTCTGGTGATGGATGTCTAAGTTGGCAGTGGGTTCATCCAGAAGAATGACTTCTGGTTCCTGAGCCAAAGCCCTGGCAATGAAGACCCTCTTCCTTTCTCCACCGGAGAGTTCATCCATGGGCCTTTCAGAAAAGGGAAGGATCTCCGTCCACTCCATCGCCTTCCTCGCAATCTCCCAATCCCTCTCTCTTTCAAACATCAGATGTCCCAGGTATGGAGACCTTCCCATCAAGACGATTTCCATCACGCGGAACGGGAAGAGAAGGTGGATCTCTTGTGGGACCAAAGCAACCTTCTTGGCAATATCTGTTCGATTCATCCTCTTCAGGGGAAAGGACTCGAAGAAGACCTCCCCTCGCTGCGGCGAGAGAAGACGGCAAAGAATCTTCAGTAGGGTCGACTTTCCAGAGCCATTGGGCCCGATCACTCCAATGAATTCTCCTTTCTCTACTCGAAAAGAGACGTCCTGAACCACCCAGTCTTTATGATAACGGAAGGAGATCAAATTGACGTCAATCATAATATTTTAATCACTTTTCTCGTCTTTAAAAGGTAGACGAAGAAGGGGCCTCCAAAGGCGGCTGTAATCACGCCCACGGGTAACTCCATGGGTGCGAGGAGAATCCGAGCGAACATATCAGAGGCGATGAGAAAGGAGGCTCCTATCAAGGCTGAAGCGGGGATAAGGAGACGGTGGTCGGGCCCTAAGACCAGCCGAACCGAATGGGGGACGATCAGGCCTACGAAGCCGATCAGACCGCACACGGAGACGGAAGCAGCCGTGATCAAAGAGGCGGCGAGGTAAGAGATCAGTCTCAACCTCTCCACATCCACTCCTAATTGGAGGGCATTCTCTTCACCCGAGAGGATGAGGTTTAATTGGCGAGCGTTGAGGTAGAGAAGGAGAATGCCGAGGAGAATATAAGGGAGGATCATGTAGATCGCCTCCTTACTGGAGAAACTAAAGTCTCCCATCAACCAGAAGATGATCGTATGAAGCTCCTCCTTCGGAGAGACCGAGATGAAAAACATGATGAGGGCGGAGAGAAAAGAGCTGATGATCACACCTGCCAACAAGAGGGTGTTGGGATGGATCTTTCCATCCTGCCTCCCGAAATAGAAGACGACGATCACAGTCAGGAGGGCTCCCGCGAATGAGGCCAGCGGGAAACCAAACGATAGGGTACTCAAACCCAGGAGAATGGCAATGACTGCCCCCACGGCTGCCCCGCTTGAAACACCAAGAATATATGGGTCTGCCAAAGGATTTCTCAGAAGGGCTTGGAAGGTGACACCTGAAACGGAAAGGCCTGCACCCACCAAACCTGCCAGGATGGCCCGAGGAAAACGGAGGGAGAGGATGATCGCCTGTTCGATCTCAGTTCCTTCTCCTTTCACGCCCAGGATGGACTGGAGGAGGATGTGGATCGAATGGAGTAGCGGAACCCTTACACTTCCCACTGCGATGGAGAGGAGAATGATCAGGATGAGGAGAATCCCAAGAAGGGTTGAAAGGAAGATAACCTTTTTGGCTGTAACCATCTTCATTCGAGTGTCATGCCATCCCTTGCCCTCCCTCTCTCCTCAGAGGGGGATAAGGAGGATGAGCAAGGAAAGAATAGCAAGGTATTTCAGGAATCGATTTCTCATTGAAGTTCGAACCTGATTGGAATGTTCACCCAGAGGGGAACAGATTGTTCCCCCTTTTTTGCTGGAGCAAATTTCCATTGTTTCACAGCGGCGAGGGCAGAATGATCCAGGACCTCATAGCCCGATGAGCTCTTCACTTCAATCTTTCCTACCAGACCATTGGAAAGCACTTCTGCTCTTAGAACGACTTCCCCTTGATATCCTTTTTTTCGAGCTTCATTAGGATAATGTGGTTTTGGATTTTCAGCATATTTGGGCAGAGCCAAGAGGACCGCTCTGCCAGAGGAGGATGGATTTTTCATAGCAATCTTGGTCTCTTCAGGGGAGTTGGCTTGAGGGAAAAGAGCTCCATGTGATTCTTTGGGATGGAAATGGGAGAAAGAGACAGAAAGATTTTCATTTCTTGTAAGCGTTTCTTTAAAGGAAGAAGGATTCTCCTCTCTTTGGAAAGTTAATTCTGTCTCCGGAGGAGAGAAAATGTTTATCTCCTTGACTGGTAGGTCTTTGATTATTTTCTCTTCATCAACCTGAGATGAATGTGGCGGAAGATCACTCATCTGAGTCACTTTGACCTCAGCCTGGACAGAAAGAGGAGATTGAGCCATCACTGGAGGAGGTTGAGTGAGAAGGGAGATTTCGATGTTAAGGGACGGAAAGCGGTTGACCCTTAAGTATGGGGAAAAGAGGGTGACAATGGAGAGAAGAAAGAGATGGATACAAAATGAGATAAAGAGAAAGATCCTTAGGTCGCCTCTAATCCTATGAAGAATTTCAATTCTCATTGTCGTCCAAAATAAAAAACCCAGCCTTCGGATGAAAGACTGGGTTTTTTTCTAATTCACCCTTCACAGTCTTCCACCGAAGACCTATTGTGAAGCGCATTCAGGCAGGTTTTCTGACTTACGGATCGTCCTACTTCTTGCCCCTTCCCATCCTGTGCTTGTCGGAGGATAGTGGCTCTGGCAAGTTTCGTCCCCGATTACAGCGGCGTGGCCGTCCCCGGCTCTCACGGGGTTCCCCTTTAGGCGATTAGCCACCTAAATACGGATCAATTTTTCTATCTCATACCACAATTTCAGAGGGGATGTCAAATTTTCCACACTTAGGATTCAGAAGTCATGAGCCAGAATCCAGAATAGAAGAAAGGTGTCTTTTCATTCTGACCCCGCCCTTGGCGGGGCTGACTCCTGGATTCTCTGAATGGACAGTTTCTCCCACGAGGCATTGAAAATTGACATTGGGTTAAAGTTATAGTATTTTTAACCACATATGAAAGAGTTCCTCTCCCTCATTTCAAAACCTGTCAGGTATCTTGGGCAGGAGATCAATTCGATAAGAAAAGATCCTGCTCAGGTCAGATTAAAATTCTGTCTGGCCTTTCCTGATGTCTATGAAGTGGGGATGTCTCATCTTGGTATTCAGATCCTCTATGATATTCTGAATGGAAAGGAAGGGGTTGCCTGTGAAAGGGTTTTTGCGCCGTGGGTCGATATGGAGAAGGTCTTACGGGAGAAGGGTATTCCTCTTTCCTCCCTCGAATCCTCCACCCCCCTCGATCGATTCGATATCCTGGGCTTCTCCCTTCAATACGAACTCTGTTTCACCAATGTCCTCAATATGCTCGACCTCTCCCACATTCCTCTCCTCTCAAGAGAGAGAGATGAACGGTTTCCTCTCATCATTGCTGGAGGCCCCACAGCCTTCAATCCAGAACCGGTAGCTGATTTCTTCGATGCGATGGTCATTGGAGATGGTGAGGAGGTGGTCCTTGAGATTTGCGATCAGGTGCTGCGAATGAAAGAGGCTGAGGCACGAAAGGAGGACCTTCTAAAATCCCTTTCTCAATTGGAAGGAGTCTATGTTCCCAGTCTATCCACAGAGATTAAAAAAGTTCGTAGAAGGCTCGTCTCCGACCTCAACGAATCTCCCTTTCCCACCTGCCCCATCATCCCCTACATGAGGGTGGTTCATGACCGTCTCAATGTGGAGATTGCCCGGGGCTGCAAAAGGGCATGCCGTTTCTGTGAGGCAGGCTTCATTCACAGGCCTTATCGTGAGAGAAGTCCGAGGATGATCGAGGAGATACTCCACGCCTCGCTGAAGCGAACGGGTTACGAGGAGGTCTCCCTGCTCTCTCTCAGTGCCGGGGACTATTCGTCCATTGGGCCTCTCCTCTCTGCCCTAATGAATCGATTTGAATCGGAGAGGGTGGCTGTCTCTTTTCCCTCTTTGAGGATCGAGAGCGTCGTGGGGTATCTGGCAGAGGAGGTGAGACGGGTCAGAAAGACCGGCTTCACCATTGCACCAGAGGCCGGGACTGATCGACTTCGAAGGGTGATCAATAAAGAGCTGGACGAGCAGATTCTTTTCAAAGGTCTGGCAGATCTCTTTTTAAAAGGGTGGAGGAATATCAAGCTCTATTTCATGATGGGACTCCCCACAGAAAGGGAGGAGGATTTAACAGGAATTATCGACTTGTCTCGAAAGATCTCTTCATGGGGAGAGAGGCAAAGACTTTACCCGAACATCAATGTGAGTGTCTCCACCTTTGTCCCGAAACCCCACACGCCTTTCCAATGGCAGTCTCAAATTCCATTGGAGGAGATGAAGGAGAAATTCCGCTTTCTGAGGGAGGGTTTGAAGCGAAATCATCTCCGCTTTAAATGGCAGGATCCGCATCTCAGCTTCTTGGAAGGGATTTTTTCGATGGGGGATCGAACCCTCTCCCAGGTCTTGGTCGAGGCCTATCGGCTGGGATGCCGATTCGATGGGTGGAGTGACCAATTCCATTATCCCCTTTGGAAAGAAGCCTTTGAGCGGGTGGGATTAAAGATAGACTTCGCTACGCGAAAGAAGTGCATGGATGAGGCACTTCCGTGGTCATTCATCGAAACGGGAATCGCGTCGGCATTCCTCTGGGAGGAATCTCAGAGAGGGATGAAAGAAGAGATCAGCCCTCCGTGCCAGGGAGGAGATTGTCAACGGTGCGGAATTTGCAATGGGAAAACTGTCAGGGTGAGAGAGAGCAGTCCAAATGAGATCGCATCGTTGGCACGGAGGGAAGACGGGAGAGTTTTCAAGAGAGGTCTCAAGAAGAAGGTTCGATTGAGATTCACAAAGAAAGGGGAAATTCGGTTCATCAGCCATCTCGAACTTGCCCATCTCTTTTACCGAGCCTCAAAAAGGGCTGGTCTTCCCCTTTGTTACTCCGAGGGTTTTCATCCAATGCCAAGGATCATCTTTGCTACCGCCCTTCCGGTGGGGGTAGAGAGTTTGTTCGAGATCGTCGATTTGGAATTGGAGGCAAGCATTCCCCCTCGCGAAATAATGGAGCGGCTGAATCAAACTCTTCCTCAAGGGATCGAGATCACTGAAGCCGAAGAGGTTCCACTTTCCTTCTCCTCATCCTCTCTCCCCCATTGGTCGGTCTATTGGATTCCGCTGGATCATCTCCTTACAAAAGAAGAGGCAACCGCAAATATCAAAAAGGCTTTGGATAAGGGAGAGTTCTTACTTCATCAGGAGAGAAAGGGAAAGAAGAGGAGTGTGGATATTCGGCCTTTAATCGAAAAGATGGAAGTGAAGGAGAAAAAGGAAAGGGTGGGGGAAAGCTCTCTTTGGGGGGTGGAGCTAACCCTTCGAGGGGGAATGGGAAGGACGGCAAAACCTTCAGAGATCGTCGGAGCCATATTGGGTTTGGAAGGTGAGCCGCTTGCTCAATGTAAGATCATCAAGATGGAATAATGTCAAATGTCAAAGCTCAAAGTTCAAATGAAATTTAAAGCTCAAAGCAGAAAACACAAGATTTTTGATTTTCTTGTCGAAGGAAAGAATCTTTTGACTTTCAGTCATTTGAGCTTCATTTGATCCCGCTTTAGCGGGAGATTTTGAAATTTGGGCTTTATAAGTTCTGGAGTAGCTTATGGTGAATGAATTGATCATCAATGTGAGGCAACAGGGGACAAGGGTTGCCCTCTTGGAGGACAGGGTCCTCGCAGAACTTTATATCGAGCGCACTCAAGATCGCGGCATCATGGGCAATATCTACAAAGGAAAGGTCGTGAAAGTGTTGCCAGGGATGCAGGCTGCCTTTGTGGATATCGGGTTGGGAAAGGCCGCTTTCCTTTATGTCACCGATGTTTATGGAGGGATGGAAGATTATGAAGAGATGGGTTTTCAAGGAGAAGAGATGTTCACCTATTTCAATCCCTCCTCACAGATCGAAGATCTCCTCTCAGAAGGTCAAGAAATATTGGTTCAGGTCTCGAAGGAACCCCTCGGCACGAAAGGGACTCGGATCACCTCCCACATTACGTTGCCCGGCAGATATCTTGTCTTCATGCCTACCGTCGATCATATAGGGATCTCGAGAAGGATCAAGGATGAGCGGGAACGGAAGAGATTGAGAGAGATCGTCCAGACGATCAAACCCCCTTCGGGTGGCTTCATCGTGCGGACGGCAAGCGAAGGGGCAGAGGCCGATGAGATTCGAAATGATATGGATTTTCTCCTTCATCTCTGGAGTAACATCCAGAAAAAAAAGGAGAATACGGCAGTGCCTTCTCTCATCCACAGCGACCTGACGATGGTGCTTCGTGTCATCCGTGACATCCTCTCCCCCCAAGTGAACCGGATGATCATCGATTCCAAGGAGGAATACGAGAACATCCTCTCTTTTATCAACACCTATATGCCCAAGCAAAGATATGAGATCGCCTTCTATGAAAAGAGGGAGCCGATCTTCGATGCTTATGGAATTGAGATGGAGATCGATAAGATCCTGGGGAGGAAGGTCTGGCTCAAATCGGGTGGGTATATCGTGATCGATATGTGTGAAGCCCTCGTGGCCATTGATGTGAATACCGGGAGATATGTGGGAAAGAGAAATTTGGCCGATACGATTCTCAAAACGAACTTGGAGGCGGCAAAAGAGATTGCTTACCAATTGAGACTTCGTAACATCGGAGGGATTATCATTATCGATTTTATCGATATGGAGCGAGAGGGCGATCGAGAAAAAGTCTATCAGGCTTTAGAAGAGGCCATCAGGAAAGATCGACAGAAGACCAATATCTTTAAGATTTCAGAACTGGGTCTCGTGGAGATGACCCGAAAGAGGACAAGAGAGAACATTGCCAGGATTCTCAGCGAGTCCTGTCCTTACTGTGAAGGGGCAGGGTTAATCAAATCGAAGACTACGGTCTCTTATGACATCTTCCGCGAAATCGAGAGAACCTCTTCCGAACTGGGAGGCCATAACATCATGGTGGAGGTCAACCCAGAAGTCGCCGATCTTCTCTATGAGGAAGAGAGAGCGGGGGTGGAGGAATTGGAGCAAAAGCTGAGAAAGAAGATCATCATCAAGGGCAAGGCTGGATTTCACCTGGAACAGTTCAACATCATCGAAATATAAGTTGAGTTACCCTTCGTCTTTCCAACCGCGGTGAACAGATATCGTTTTGAGCGTTTTGGACTGGAAATATCATAACGGGAGACGCAAAGCCGGGTGTTAGCCGAAGTGTCCGAAAGTTCTTTAATGGACGGCAACATACTCTGCAAAAGAATTAGATTCAGGAACAGGCAAATTATCTTCCAATAGACCCTGCACATGCAACTCTATTGCTTCATGCATGTTTCGCTCAACTTCCTCACGAGTAACGCCGGTAGCAATACAGCCCGGCAAATCAGGTGAATACGCTGAATAGTTGCCATCTGCCTTTTCAATGACAACAAGAAATCGATACATTTATTTTACCTCCTTCAGTTTCGACTGTTTTAAGATACTGTTCAGAGTACCAGGCGCTAAGTCATCATTAGGATGGCCAGCGATAGTAACCCTACCAAGTTTTGTAGCATGTTTGTATTGTCGATGACTGCCCTTTGTGTCGACCCGGTACCAGCCATCCGCCTCTAACAATCTTATGATATCACGCACCTTCATTCCAGTTTACTCTTTCGGACATTTCGCCTAACGGCTCGAGTGCTTGAGAAGGACATAGCCTTTGGATGTTTAATCTCAAGCACTCTGTTATCTGCCGTTGCGGGCAAATCTTTCTTTATCAAAATGTGCCAGAATACCCCCCAGCTCTGCTGGGGGGATGAATGGCCTACCCTCTCCCCTGGGGGGAGAGGGTTAGGGTGAGGGGGAAATGA
>Ga0299912_10000569_pt1 | contig 31148 bp, 67 predicted proteins | sample RVTome_2_FD_207667 | JGI IMG/M metagenome (GOLD analysis project Ga0299912, IMG submission 207667) | Soil microbial communities from uranium-contaminated site in the Upper Colorado River Basin, Wyoming, United States - RVT95D214 (version 2) ... | reverse complement strand
AACGTCAGCATCGCAGTAGCCTCAGGCACTATAACAGCGACAGGGTTAGCCCCTACAGTGGCTGTGTCCGACAACGTCAGCATCGCAGTAGCCTCAGGCACTATAACAGCGACAGGGTTAGCCCCTACAGTGGCTGTTGGTTCTCCTGCATCTATCACTACTAGAGAGGTTACAGTCGGAGGGATTAACAGTGCCACGCTGGTCAACGAGACGGGTACGCGGCAAGCTTTTGTCGGCGGTGTCTTTATCAATGAAACAGTATCGACAGCTACAAACATCACAGCGACTCCAGCAAATGGTACGCTGACGCTTTCTGGACTGGCTCCCTCACTAGCAGCAACTGATAACAAGGATATAACCACCTCAGCAGGAGCGCTTATACTCTCTGGACTAGCACCTAGTGTTTCTGTTGTTGAGCACATCACAATCGCTACACCTGCTAGTAGCCTAACCTTTAACGGTCTAGCCCCGTCGTTACTAGAAGCCATAATTATTGGTGTTGATGTGGGCGCACTAACGCTCACTGGTGCGAGTTCAACACTTGACGTGGATTACACGTTGGCACCTAGCGCTGGAGCGCTTGTCATCTCTGGTGCCGCGCCTACGATTCAGACTACACAGGCGGTTAGTCCTGACGTTGGAGCACTGACACTAACAGGTCTAGCCCCTAGCGTTAACATCTCATACACATTGGCAGTTGGTACAGCGTCACTTGAGATTAGCGGTCAAACTCCAGATATTAGTTTTGGCACTACTCTCCAGACACCAAACGGCTCACTGGCAATGGCTGTGGCTGCACCAAACGTCAAGCTTGATATGGTTGTATTACCAGAAGCTGGAAACCTCGCTATCGACAGCGCAAGCCCTTTCTTGGGCTTTTCTTATGTAATTCCTGTAAATGCAGGCAATGTCATCACTGCCGGATTAAGTCCTGTCACTTCAACTACCGAAGGGTTTATTATCCCAGTGGGGGCAGGCAGTCTTGTTGCTGCAAGTGACTCGCCTACCATAAGTTTTGGCTACGCCTTCAGCCCCAGCGTTGGTAGCCTTGCTCTGTCAGGTGAAATCGTAACCTTGCGCTACGATTATGTTATTGGTGTGGATGCAGGCGCAATCACCATCACAGGTAGAGTTCCTGTAGAATCAAGTTCTGGAGAAGCACTCATCGAGGTGCCAGCTGGAAGCCTTGTTTTTGCAGCCGGGTCAAGTAGTTACGACACAACAGGGACAGCTTGGTGGAACGCGGAACCACGAGGGCTAGAGTGGCACTCACCTGTTCGGGCTACCACAATAAATAAACCATTGCAACAACTAAATACTGTATGGTACAGTTCTAAAAAATAACACTGATTGGCATAGCACGGCAATAAAAACAACATCGGAATAACGAAAGGCGAATATCATGGCGAACAGACTTTCAGGTGCCAAGCCGGAAGAACCCACGATCACGTACCGAATAAACACGGGTTTGATGTGGGTTATCGTAATGCAGATGTTCGCCATCGTGTGGTGGGTTGGCACATATACAGCTAAAGCCGACCAACGACTGACCGTGCTGGAGAATCAGCAAGGTGTGCTAAAAGGACTCCCTGAGCGGCTTGCACGACAGGAACAGCAACTTACAACGACTAACGACACGCTAAAAGATATTCGTTACGAGCTTCGCGAGCTACGCACACAGAAGCATGGAGGCAAAAATGAGTGATAGAGGTGTAGGACCAAAAGAAATAGGACCTAACATGTGCGCGTTCTTGGACATGATTGCCCATGCTGAAGGTACAGACAGATACCCATGCGAAGGCTACCAGGCCATTGTGGGTGGCGCTCAGTTCACTGACTATAGCACACACCCTAAAACAAGAGTGTGGTTTACACACTACAGAGTCTGGTCAACCGCCGCTGGTAGATACCAGTTGCTTTACCGTTACTTTCTAGCGTACAGCAAACTGTTGCACTTACACGATTTCTCACCACGCAGTCAAGACTTAATTGCGATTCAAATGATTAGAGAGCAGGGCGCTTACAAGCTCGTGAGAGCCGGGCGAATATGTGACGCTATTTTAAAATGCAGCAATATCTGGGCATCTTTCCCCGGCGCTGGCTACGGTCAACGTGAGGCGGATATGCGAGAATTGGTTGCGATCTATAATAAAGCGAGGGAACATTATGAGGCACACTACTAAGGAGACGCTTTTTTTGTTGGCTGTATCGACTATATTAGCCGTTGCACTAACACGGGCGTATGCCGAGACACCCCCATACGACACACTTATACTACAAGCGGCAGCTCAGATGCAGACATTAACAGCAGCACAGCTACCACGCTACAGATAGAGCAGAGGCATACCATGCGGAGCGAAATTATCAAGTTTGTATCAACAATACTGTTGTTTTGCGCATGGGCAGGAGCGATTGTTGCCAAGCATTATTGGGCTGACATCGACATTCACTCGTTTGAACTAGCCATCACTGCAGCACTTGGTGGTATTGGCGTGACACAGCTTGGGAAATGATATGAGAGCATCCATTCTATTGCTGTTATTGACTGGATGCTCCTCGTTGCAGTACGCGGGGAGCGCTTCGTACACTGTATCGCCTGTCATTACACCAAACGGTGATGCTGTATGCTGCGCTGTTACCGTACACAATGGCAAAGAAATCGGTATGCTAAAAGCACACATTGAAAAGGACGGCGATAAGTATACTGTTGACCTTGAAGAACAGAACGTATTGGCGTTTGAAGGTCAACGCATTGTTTCAGGCGCAGCACGCGAAGCGATTGAGAGTGTGGCGAAAGCCGCAGCTATGGCTGCCATAGCCCCATTACTGCCAGCTTTGGTGCCATTAGCAGGAGCCGCACTTGCACAGCCCGGTATCGGTGCAGCAGCCGCCGGAGCAGTAGGTGTGATAGCTGTGGACAGGATAACAGAATGAGCCGCTTTTTATGCCAACTAGACCTCCGCTTAATGGTAGACGACGAAGGCATACCGATGATGAATCGTAGTGGCGAACAGCTTTGGGAAGTCTTGACCCCTCTAGGCTATATGAGTGATACCACCAACTCGACTATTATTGTGCCTGAAGGGTTTGTGACTGACCTTACGTCCATTCCACGCATGCCGCTTGTGTATGTCTCGCTGGGTAACAAAGCACAGATGGCAGCAGTCATTCATGATTACCTATACTCCACTGCCGAGTTTACACGTAAAATTGCCGACAAGGTGCTACTGGAAGCGATGGAAGTCACCCAAGTACCGTGGATACAACGACGCCTTGTATATGCAGGTGTGCGCGTCGGAGGGGGTAGTCATTATGGAACATAGCTTTCTTGAGCCGGTACAAATAGACGACAGACACGCGTATATACATGACAATCTGGTAGGGCGCATGATTACCGACGTGGTGTTCAATGACGACACTGGAGCAATAGAGGTACGCATGGACAATGGCAGTTTTGAGCTTCATGGCAGAACCCTCCGACTGGTGTACTACCCATCTGTATTAACTGACTTACACTAAGGATATATTATGGCGAGCCTATTTGATTATTTAAAACCAGATAAAAAAGACGAAAAGAAAGAGGATAAAGAGGAGACAACAGGGTCGTCCCTTGCAGACGAACTGTTACGCAAACAGCGGAAGTTGCGTGACTTTATAAAACCCGCGACACCCCCTAAGAAGTAGGGGTACTTAAATACACAACAACGGCGATCACTCGGTCTCCGTTTCTAGCATGGTACTCAAACTGTTCATACGTTAACTCTTTCCAGTTACAGTAAGTAAAGTCGTAGAGTAAGTAGAGCATGTTTATTTCTTGCCAGCTTGCGCCATTTTCATCATGCGTTCTTTGCCGTACTTCTTAATGCCAATCTTGGCAGCTACAGCCTCTGGGTTCTCTGCCCCTGAAGCCTTGGCTTTTTCAGCCAGCTTTTTAAAACGCGCTCCTGAGCCTAGTTTTTCAGCCATGATGCTCTCCTCAATAAAAAGGGAGGTGTCAACCCTTTGGAGAAACTGACACCTCTAAAGCACTCGTTTGGGGAACAAGTGACTGGATATTAGACTTGTTTGTTAAGTATGTCAAGCGCTGTCACACACCTAGCGTCGCGCAGGCTGACTTCCCTCTCCACAGCTTCAATATCTAGCCGTTTCCAATACTCACCTACACGACAGATGGTAGGGCGTACAAGACCCCGTAGCGTATCGGCACCAATGATGTAGTGCCATGAGCCTTGACGTAACCCGTGGGAAATGGCGAACTTGGTAGCCTCTTTAGAGTTTGGTGCGAGAATCAGTATCATTTTGTGCCTCCTGTTTTCCTTGTTGTAGTCCACGCTCGAAACCAGCGATAAAATGAATACTGGCCACGAATGTTTCTTGTAACGGACTGTTTTTAAAGTGTTCTTTCATTTGAACCTTTGCTGCAAACTCTTCTGCTTCAGTCATCTCGATCTCCTTAGCGCGACTTCTAATCCGACATCACCATACGTTCTAACCCACTCATCAATTGTCATTTGAAGGAAGTCGCGAGCGATAGATGATTCACTCCTAGTCTTAGCAGTGATCTTTTGTCTTAACTCAACAACCTCTTTTTCAAGCTTTCTACAACGATGCCTGCATCACGAAGTGTTTTTACTAGCAGTTCTCGCCTTTGAGGTACACCGCGCTCAGCTATAAAATCAGCCATTGCATCAGGGCAGTCACATAACTGCAATGGGTCACATAGCTGTTTACAGTGACGACACAATATTGGTGACATATAAAACTCCTTTATCCGTGTACACTGTAGTCAATATCGTGTACAAAAAGTCTTTGTGCTAAGAACCCGGCGGCTGTGTATGCAGCCACAATATCTGGCCTGTCGTCATACGCACAAGCCACGTTCTCTGGAAATATAAAGTGCTCTAGCAACACACTTACTTTGTACTCAGTGGTGGGCTTTGTGTTACCATGTGGGCGCATTAAAAGTAAATCCCATGGGATATTGTTTGCGGCTAACCAGCGCTCAGTGATTCGCCTGTAATGTTCTGAGCGAGACGTTAAAATCACAATCCTGTCACCCTGTTTTTTATAGTTAAGCACCTGCTCGACGTTACGAGCAGCGTCTAAATCACTATTGGAGGCATAGTCTTTAAAGCGCTCAAACGGGACCTCTTTAGTATTGTCGATCATGCCATGCCGCCAGAGGTCGTCTGCTAAGCAATTGTCTAGGTCAAATACTGCAATCATTTCACACTCCTAACGCCAGCCACTGCATTGCCTTCAGTCTCGTGAAGCTGCATGCCGATACCAGCCTTTTCATAATTAAAAATGATACAGTCTGTACGCATGGACTCAATGTTAGAGCCAGCACTCAGGTTGCGTTTGCTTGAGCCTGATACCAGCGCACCTAGCTCCGTCAGCTCACGCTTCAGCTCATTCATATCGCCATTGTTAAGATTAAGAAACGACTTCAGTATCTGGTGCGGAATTACAATGGACAAGCTCTCTGTCTCAACGCGGTATACCAATGAATTTTGTGGTGCATAAGTGATGGTAGACGGTTTGCTGCCTGTGCCGTCATGGTTGGCTACCAAGCGTTTACCGATATTCTCCATCAAGAATCTAGCCACTAGGCTGATGTTTGTGCTCAAGTTATCGCTCACTGTACCGCGCATCTCAAACACTCTGGCAACTGCCCAGAGTAACAAGCTCTTGGCGTTGTAGCTAGTAAGTCCTAGCGCATTGGTAATTGTACACGCAGCTACATGCAACACAATGGCGTTGTTCCAAAAGCGTTCGTTGGTCACTGCGCCTGTCAGTTTGTCTACTTTTACACGGATAGCTGCGATAAGCTCACGTACTTCACCCACATGGGTCACTAGATACCGTGCGTACACGTCACCAGCCACACCGTAGTTCTCACGCCATTTATGGAACAACACATCAGCAGTCTGCTTACTAATCGTGCCGGGGTTAATCACACTGTACTCAAAAATACGAAGTGACTCCGCTTCAGAATTGGCGCGTATACCAGCCACTTTATGTAACAGACTGGAGTTACTGGATGAAACCACGAACGTCGCCCAGAACGAATCACTTTCTTTCTCTGTTGAGTTAGAGTTAAGCCGGATACGCTCACGTCCTTGTGATAACTGGTAGGCGAACGCGCTCAGCTCGTTCTGGTCCATCGTGGTCAGCTCGTCCATGCACACTGGCAAATGGCAGTATTTACCGATACGCTGCATCACTGCAAGATATTTATCACTGGCTTGCAGCATACTCTTCTGAGGGTCCCCCCACACGCTTGCAGCTCCCTCCTGAATCGTGGTCTTACCTTGACCGCCACGAGGTGATACTAGGCTGATGACAGTGCCTTTGTATTCTGACAACGCCATCAGTGGAGCTGCGAAGCCTGTGAGAAGCCCAAACTGGTACGCCTCATAGTTTTGACGGTTGTATGCGTTAGTGACCTCAATCCATGTATCAAGATCACCCTTTTGTGAGAACCAGTCAGTCACGCCACGGTCACGGATACCTTTGGTCTTTGCTACAGTGCCGTCGCTGTTGTACGTGGTTGCGCCAACAATGAACTTGGTAAAATCTTCTTTCCAGCCCATCTGTGAGTACATCTTTTCAGAGGCTGAAAGTTTCTGCACGTCTCGCAGGTATGCCAGCATATAGCCTTGCGCTGCTTTCATGGTAGTGTCCCCTAAATAAATCTCTTTGCTGCCTAGAATACCGCCTAGGTCACGTCCTGATACGGCTGAAGCCAACACCTCGAACTCTCGTGGTGAGTCTCCCGGATACGTCACTCTAAATCTTACCACGGCTTGCTTGGCATCGACATCATAAATTCGTTTGATTGGTACGATGTCGTATGGGATAAACGGTACTACTTCACCCTCACCCAGGTCCTTGCCGATTGTTCCGTCTTTCAAGCGCACGTAAGGGAACGGCGGCGGTATCACCTCAACCACTTCATCATCCACTACTATCTCGATGACTTTTTTCTCAACGTTGTCGCGCCCTAGTACAATCGGGCTAGTGATTCTGCCCCACTTAGGACAGCGCTCACAGATGCCGGGATTGTCACTATTGAACTTCGCACATGTTGTCGGTCCAAACCCGCCGTCTTTATGCTGCTGAATCTTTTTGCCAGTACCGTCAGGTGAGTACGTGCTGTGTCCTGATGACCATTCCTGTATAACCTCGATGCCGTTAACGCAGAACCGTAGAACCCCGATGGCATCGTACCACTGTGGCTCCGGGATAACGCCTAGCGTGTCGCGCATCATGGCGATCTGTTGGCAATAACTAGCAACAAGCTCTGCCTGCACAGGCTCATTGTTTTCGTAAGTAGTCGTGTACTCGCTGTTCATGACAGGCGCTTTACGCTCTGGCTCTTTATAACCCTTAGCCAAGGCTGCTGTCATAAGTGCGTCATAAAAACAGCCGTACTCCACATCATCTTTTAACGTGTGGACTTCCACAGGGATAGGCTCACCTTTACGGTGTGTAGAGCCTACTGGTCTTAAAATACTTGATTGATCACTTGTCCGTGAGTCATCAGTCTTGAGTTTGTACAGGTGCGCCACGTCTTTTAACAGCACAGCGCACTTTTTCCAGTACGTTGGTACTAGCGCTTCAGTCAATGTCCAGTACACATGCAAGCCGTTGCCTGACAGCACGATGATTGACGGCTTAGGGATACCGGTATCTTTAAGGAATTTTTTAAGTGCGTTAAAACCCTCAACTTGGTCAGTGTAGGGCTTACCCTCACCACAGTCGATGTCGAACCAGAACGCCTTTACGAGCGCTACGTTATCATGTTTACGGTATTGTTTCTTTGTCTTGCCGCTTGCATCCGCGACTTCAACATAAGAGTGGAGGTAGGAGGCACAAGCATGATATACCGTCAGTCCTTGAGCGTCTAAAATTTTTACGCCTTGCGCCATTGATTTTATATCGTGATACACATGGTGTTTTAAACCAGTATATGGCGCTGCCATTGGCGTGGCTAAAAAATAGACTCCCGTACTGGGCAGTATTTTTTCTAAAAAAGCTGCTGTGTCCAAAGAATCCCCAATCATTGCGATGTGATGAAAAGAGGAGGCCAGAGTCGTCAGCTCTAGTTAAGGGTGACACACCTCCTGTACTAAAAACTATTTAGTCGTCATCGTCGTCGTCAATGTCAAGAGACCCGAGGATACTTGCCACTTTGCTTTTTAACGCTGAAGCATCACCACCAGTCTCAGCAGGTTTTGCCGCTTTGGTTACTGGCTTGCTTGGCATACCAGCTGGCTCATCATCGTCGTCAGGTGGTGGCTCAGCCTTGGGTTTAACAGGTTCTGGAGCATCATCGTCATCAGGTGGTGGCACAGCTTTAGCTTTCTTAGGCGCTGGTTTAGCTGGCTCAGCCTTGGGTTTAACAGGCGCTGGCGCAAACTCTTCAGTGTCAACCGCTGGAGCTGCATGTGACGCACCCTCAACGGCCGCACCAACAATAGCTTCAACAGCTTCAGATGCTTGTAACTCGATCACTTTTTCAGCGTCTTCTTCGCCGAGGTAGCCCATTGCCTTGAACAACAATTTAGGATGAGCAGGGCGAGAGTCAAAGCCGATTCTGGTCACGACTGCTTCCACAGGCACACCACGTTTACCTAGCATTTTGGCGTACTCAGATAGCGCATACCAGCCACGTGCTTCGTTTTCTTTGTTGTCGTTATCTGTCAATGATGTAGCAGGCACGCGCAACAATAACGGTTGGAACGATAAGTCACCAGCGGGCACAACAGCGATACGTTTGCTATCAGCACAAGCTTTTACTTTCTTGCCAGCTTCAGAGATACGGCTGCCCCATACATTCTGTGGGCAAGCGGCACAAGTCGAGCATTGAGGCGTAGCTGTGCCAATGTCAGGTGCAACACCGTCACGCGACGCGCAGACAGGCTCAGCGTTTTCACCCTCGACAAATTTCTTTTCGCCGTAGTATGCCTTGCTGCGATTGGGGTTGCCCTTAACCAGTACCACTTCCATCGAGGCAACTGGGTCGCCTGTCTCTGGATTGGCTAGTACAGTTTCTTCGCCGTCAACGACGATACGCCATACCTTGCCACGGAATGAAACTGACGGCACCGCTAAACTTTGTGACTCGTAAGCGGTGTTTTGAACTTCGCCAAACATTGCAGCAATGTGGGCGGGAACGTTGGACTCTTTGAATGGAATTACGTTTGAAGCCATGTTAATACTCCTTGTGATTAAAACCGTTAAGAACTGCGACGAACGCCAATGGCGTACATGCTATTGAAATTGACACCCGGCGGTACTTCACCATGCGCTTCTTTGTACTCCTCCACAGCTTTTTTAGAGACACGATGCTCTAGCAAATTCCAAGCATCGTTATTTTGGATGAACTGGAGTGTCTTGTCCCAGTCACCCACTGTGGCAGATATAACTTCATGGCGATACGCTGTACCTGCTTCGGTCTTGAAGCTGTCTACACCTAACAGATTAGTTTGTTCCATGATGAAGTTTTCAAGGTCCGTCAACTGTGAATCAATCTCAGCTTTTGCCTCGTCGTACTCTTTTTTCATTACTGCTTTTTTGTCGCGTAGTTGAATATACGCGGTTACTACCTTATCAATTTTAATTGCCATGTTGTTCCCCGGTTATTGCGTTGTTTGAAAAGTCATACTACTCTTTTTACCCCGACTGTCAAGTGCTGTTGTGCTTCACTAAATCCAGCAACGTGCCCTGTGCTGCTTTACGGTCACGAAGCTTTTTATATACACGGCGCTCAAACTCACAACCTTCAATGTGAACGATGAACTGCTTGTTCTTCTGCCCCGGACGTGTAATCCGTGCGTTGGCTTGCTCGTAAATATTGTTGCTGTATGTTGGAGCGTACCAAATAATCATGTTAGCCGCCACCAGAGTCAGTCCGTGACTCATTGTTTCTGGGTGCGCTACAATCACGTCTAACATGTCCGTCTTCTGGAACTGGTAGAAAATCTCGTTACGCTCCGACTGCTTAACCTCGCCATGAATCATGGCGACTTTTAAGTCTTTACTTAACTCATCACGTAGCATCTCAGCCACGGACTTGAACGGGCAAAATATTAGTACCTTAGCTTCTGCTTGTGAGATAAGTTCTCTCACTAACGCAATTCTAGGCTCACAAGGAATTGCTATTCTTACCTTCTCTTTTCCATAGGCCACACCGCATGCGATCTGTAATAATTTTGATGCCGCAACAGCATCGTTGGCAGCAGTTATCTGACTATCTGCATACATCGTAACCAGTTCTTTTACCATTGCTTTGTACATGCGAGTCTGTTCTGCGGTGAATACGGCCTCACGTGTCTCGTACATGCACTCTGGCAAGTCCAGCTCGTCCTTGCGTTCAAACCTGATAGCAGGCTGCATAGCGGCTAGTACCACATCCGTGGCAGTATCTCTCGCAACCCACCTAAATGGACCGACTTGGCGCATAACCAAGTCTTTGAACGAGCTGAAGTATTTAGGCACGTTCTGCGGCGCAATAAGTTTTACTTGCCCAAAAGCGTCACTAGGAGCCTGTGGTGTGGGAGTGCCTGTCAGTCCCCACACGCGCTTTCTAGGACTAACTATCCTGTTTAATGTCTTCCAGCCTTTTGTATTTGCGTTGCGAAACTCTGCAATTTCATCAATAATTATCAGGTCTATGTCAGGTCTCTTTGCGAGCGCCTGTTCAATGATACCTATACCATCGTGGTTGATAATGTAAAAGTCCACGTCCTGCGCTAACAGTGCCAGTCGTTTTTCTCGGGTGTTGTGAAGCACTACAGAATTGCGATCTGGTATGTTCTCCATAAGCTCATCTGCCCACACTCTTGTTAGCGTTGACAGTGTTGATATGACTAGGCACTTGTGTACAAGCCCTTGGCGCATCAAGTAATCTGCCGCCCACAAGGAGGCTAGCGTCTTGCCTAGACCCATTGACGACAACACAAATGCCTTAGGGTTAAGTGTCAAGAAAGCTGCGGTTGCAATCTGCGACTTGAACGGGCTGGTGATGTTAGGGTTTCTAGGCCACTCGTAGTCGTACAGTATTGGTGATGTAACCTTCATTCCAAGGTTACGAAGCACGACACACTCTTCAATGCCGTGCTTTACCACTACTAACTGCTCCCCCTCATGCTCGAATACTCTTGAGGTTGGTATGATTGTTGTTACTCTGGCAGGAAACTTTAACTTCAGGACAAGGGCTTTGCTCTCTTGTATTACCAGCACTAGCGCTTTACCCCACCTGTTTTAGTACGCTCAAAAGACCTGTTTGCGTGAACAGAAACTGCTCTTAGGTTATGCAACCCCAACGCACTACCACCGTGGTCAAGTGGAACCTTATGGTCTATGTCCTTGCCGTCACCTTTTTTCGCTCTGCCCAGTTTAACCATTTTGCGGCGTGCTTGATCGCGCAAAAGTTTCTTTTTGTAGTTACCGTTCTTTTTAGAGTTTGCATACTCTGTGTCGTAATCTCGATCGTAAGCCATGTCAGTCTCCCCGCAGCCAGTCTTCTAACTCAATCATACCCTTTTCGCCTTCAACAACAAACACTTTTCCATGCGCAAATTCAATGTCTGACTTCGTATTTTCTTGGCGCAGTGTAAGGTGCTTGCCTGCCGCCTTGGTTTCAATGGCAAAGAAGTGACCATCGTGGCAACACACAAAGTCAAGCGTCTGTCTTCCCATTCCATTGAGGACCGGCATGTGATAATAAACCTCGTACTTAATTAGCAGCTTTCTTACGGTATCCTTCACCTTCGCCTCTGGTCCTTTGCTCATATCAGTACCCTTCCCATTTATTATTGCACTCTAAACACTCATAACAATAATTCATCGCTATGCCGTCTGGATTGGAACTAACACATTTTATATTGGTTCCGTGACACTTCAAACATAACTCTCCACGGCACGCCTTGTCACGTTCAAGCTCTACTTTTGTGTTGTAAGTAGGGTGGTCTGCGCCAATCATAACAGTCCTTTCGCTTTGTAGATTTTAAGAGCATGCAGTGCTTGGTACTTAGCATCAGCAAGGGCGTTATGTTTTACACCGTTTGTCGCGTCCGCTTCCACGTCGCAGTGTACTGCTCTCAACGTACGGTAGCAGCGATCAGCGGTGTATAGCCACGGTTGTTTCATGCCGACTGCTTTGTACGCGTTAGCCAAGATCACGTTGTCGAACGTCGCGCCGTTGCCCCATAACTGAGCACCTTTTGGATACCATTCAGAGAATGCAGCGAGGCAGTCTTTAAGAGGGTATGACTGCGCCTTGAACGCAGCACGCGCTTCATCGGACTGCGCCATCCACCACATGATGGTAGATACGTCCATGACTAGACCTGCGTCAATACAGCTTTGTGGGTCTATGTTAACGTAGAACTTGCGCCCTAGCTTGTCGTTCTTAATGTCGAACTCTATCGAACCGACCGATAAAATCACGGCATTACTGTTCGTACCTAATGTTTCTAAATCGCTCATTACATCCATTTAATACTCCTTATTGTCCAAACGTAACACCGCAGGTACAGAGAAAAGCACCTGCCCAGTAAAGCCCTTGCATCTTTTCACCGCTAGAAAACCAAGCGATGGCAAGCACTGCGAACTGGACAAGCAGAAAATAGTTAAGGTATATCTGCATCTGTTACCCCTTGTTGTCTCGATTTTATCACTGTCATTTAATAACCCTTCAATTGCTCATCAATGAAGTGACTCATGCGTGTTCTAAAATATAATGCGTGAACTTGTTTACCTTTACTCCAGAAAAGTTCTGCTGTTTCTTTGCAATAAGCTTTGAATGCATGGTATGCAACGTACCCTACATCCATTCTATGTAGTTCTGGTCGTTTTTGACGCACAAGCCACAGAGCTTCGTCCTTGATGTCCTCCGGTTTAGGGCAAAGTTGTCTAATTAAAACGGTACGCCTTCGCTGTTTTTCACTAGCCATCATCGGCATTTAAGTCTCCTTTATTTTTTAGCGAACTGACAATCTTTTTTGGTACATGGACACCAGCCACACAAGCCACTAGGCTTGGCAGGCCACACGTTTTTCTCGTAAGCCTTTTCTAGCCGGGCAACTCGTGGCAAGAACGTGGCCCATATAAACTTTTGGTCTTCGCGTTTGAACTGATCATCTGTTGTCTGATTGTACTTTAGCCATACGAACGAGGTGTCAATCACCATGATCTCTGGAATCGTTGCAAAGATAAGTACCGCGTTTAACATTAACTGCTTGCTGTCTGGGCGCACCTTGCCGTTCTTCCAGTCCATTGCTGCAGCTCTGGTATTCTTGACCGCTAACAAGTCAGTCACGCACTTGCACCATGCGTCGTCGGGCCACTGCGGTTTATCGTTCACGACTGGTACGAACACAGGCTCAAGATTGGCGTTCACTGCGAACGGGCGTTCTGTATAGATGTCGCCGTCGAACATGGCGACAGAGTCTGCAAGCCCTGCTAGGTTATTCATGTCAGGGGGCAAGGCTTCGCCATCACGAATGCGTAACTCTAGCGCTCTGTGAACTCGTGTGCCTTCACGCGTGGCTTCAGAGCCATTGTCGATCACATCTTTTGATACTCGCGTCTTGTAGAACTGAAGCGGGCAGTTTTCGAATGATGTGAGACTGCTGTAACTCCAGCCTTTTAAAGCCATGATACGACAATCCCGATAGCTGCTACAATACTTATAGCAGTTACCCCGATAACGTATCCAACGACCACGCCTTTACAAAAATCCTCACTCATTTCAATCTCCTAAGATGCTTTGATACAGACGGTTTCGTGCTGTATTCGTTTGTAAACACCACCATCTTTTTCACACTGTGCGACACGCTCGTGCTCTCTAATACAGTGAGTGACGGTGCCTGTAAGTGCAGCTAACACGGCAATGATTATAATATAGGCCCCAAAATCTTCGAGATCGGTTTTCATGTTGCTACTCCTTGTTAAACGCCATTAGAACAACGTGAGTACGCTGTACACACTCTGTCAAGTTCTTACCGGTTACTTCTATTGCAAGACCGTGAAACCCGTCAGTAGGCTTGCTGCGAACACCTAAGTACGCTTTAAACATTCCTTCAGTGCCAGTAGGCTCAATACGATCTACAATACATAAATGGCTCATTTCTCTACTCCTTTTAATGTTCCCCATGTTTTGCCAAATTTACAATCCCACGGTAACCCTACTGATGGTGTCCAGCCCCATGCCTTTTGATATGGCAGGTTGTTAAGTACGTCTTGAATCAGTAGCACTTTACCTTTTGCTTTCGCGTCGTCCTTGATATAGATGAACAGCGCGTCATGCAAATCCCATGCGTAAATACAGCTGTTGTCGAACAACGGTCTGCACACGGCAATAGCAAGTTCTTTCATGTCAGCTCCCGTCCCTTGCACCGGTAGGTTGATCGCAGTTTGTTGCTGCTTCCAGTCTGACATGTTCGGAGTGGCTAAGCGGCGATGACCTTTTGTTTCGGCATAGCCTAGCGCTCTTGCTTTCTGTATAGCTGTATTCCAGTATACTGGAATGCCGGGATATGTCGATAGGTACGTGTGCTTTATGTGGGCAGCACGCGGCTGTGTCAGCTGCAAGTCATATCCAGTTAACGCACGCACCATCATGGTCTCTACGCCAATTCTATACTGGAGACTAAGATTGCTATTGAAAACTAAGAATCCAGATACAGTATAGCAATGCCTCGGTCCGGCATTGGTAATGTCCCACACCCTTTTGGTTTGCAACTCCGTAGGCTGTGGTATCTGTCTCGAATTTCCTCCAGTCCTAGCCCCTTGGAAACAAGGCTTTGAACCGTTAATTCCGTGTAAAGCACTTCTGGATATAACGATCTTAGTACATGGTACACATGTACTCTTGGAATAAAGTGCTCTTGCCACTCTATGAACGTGTTTCGCCGCGTGTTGTTTAGATTGTCCTTTCGAGATACTAATCTTAAGTTGCCTGCCTCGTAATGACCGTTGTTGTCTATTCGGTCTATGTCCAGTCCTTGATACGTCGCATGTGGCAGTGTCTCCAGAACATACGCAATAGCTTCCGCCACTGACTCGAAATTGAATTGGACTCCTCGCGCACCATAATTTTTGAACGATTTGTCTGTTTTGTTTTGGCAGCGTTGAGCCATTGCGTTGCATCTTTTTTGTACCAAGTATTCGGTGTGGTTTGCAATGAGTGCGTGACCCTGTTTTTCGTGACGTTGTTTCATTGCACAGCTCTTGCACTGGACACTTTTCCCTGACAACAAATTCATCTTGGCTACTTGGTACGGACGCTGACATTTCATGCATACACAGTCCAGATACGTCTCTGTGTTCTTTATAGTTACCGCTATACCAGCGATCTCCCACCACCCGAATCGCAGTCCTACCATCTCCTGTTTTAGCGAGACAATAGTTCTTTTCGGAGGCTTCTGAAAACCAGCAGTTTGTTCCGTCTTCCAAATACACTCGATGGTCTTCTGTGGCGGTAAGTCCTTGATAGGTGATGACATGTTTTTCTCCTTGGTACACTGCCCCTGTATGTGTCACCCATTCTATCCCATCCCATACTCTATCTGCAAGCAGAACTTGCTCGATAGGTACAAGTCCCCTGTCAGTCAATACAAGCTCTCCTTCTGCAATGCAGAATTTCCCTAGATACCGAGCAGCTTTCGCCTTGGGGTCATTATCCTGTTCGTCATGCACCCAGTGCCAGTCAAGTCGTTCAATTGACGCGCCCATGTAAGCGTGAGCGTCAATGCCTTGCTCGAACAGTGAAAGCATTGTAGAGTCCTGCGAGATGTCAGCCATCAAGCGCATTTCCTGACCGCTAGCATCGAACTCTGCAAGCAAATAACCGTCAGGTGCCGTCAAGATGTTACGTGCCGCCTTGCCACGCTCCCATTGGTGCAAAGCGATTCCTGTAGGTAGTTCCATCAGTAAGGCTCCCCTGCATAAAGGTTACGGATAAGCTGTCCGCGAGATTTGTAGTGTGGAATGTCTTCAGGGTTCACGGCAACCCAGTCACCTTCAGAGGTGAGTCGTTGGTATGCGACTTCAAGTACCTCATGAAAACCGCAGTTACAGGTGTGGTCATGAATATTTGGCAGATACCCGTCTGCCTGCTCTAAATACCTGCATTGACACACAGGACACTCATATACCATATCGTACTTGCCCAGCAAAACAATAGTTTTCCAGCTCTTTTCAATCATTGGACGCCTTTCACAACACTGTCTCCGAATACTGACACAGCATAAGACACCAGCTTTTTCATAACTGAAGGCTCAAGTGCCACCAATGGTTCGTTTTCATGGCTGCCTGTTGTTAGCCATACCTGATAGCCATCGTGCCCACAATAAACACCATCACCCAAATATTCCATTTTTTCAAGTTGCATATCAATCCTCCCAGAGTTCGCCACAGTTAGGGCACAAACACCCTGCTGGCGTGACAAAAAGTATATCGTTTCCACAATCACAAACAAGCAGCATGTCTCCGACTGCTACACCAAACGGGAATTTAAACCCGCCTTTCTGTGTACCGCACTCTGGACAGTCCAGCCATGCCGTGCCGGTAGGTGCAACAGCCACCCACTCGTGCTTGCAGTGCATACACACTGCCTCGCCTGTAGCCGTGGACTGCACAGGTGCAATACTAACAACATCGCCCATTACTGCTTACCTACCCATCTACCTTTAGCGTCGAATACATCACTGTAAAAAGACTTCGGATGCAACTTGTGGGCACGCGCAATCACCGAGTCAATTGCCGCAGTGCGAACTTCTGATGATCCGCGTTGTTTAACTTCTTGGTCTAACTCTGCCGCAGCACGTAAAGCTTCTCTAAGTCCAGCTGTTAGAATCTGTGTCATTTTATGTCTCCTGTACTAAGTTTAATGTTTTACGTTGTAGCCATTATTACTCGTCGCTTTCATCTACCGTCTCCTTTTTGCCCTTGCGAGGGACTTTAACATTCTGCTTGGATGAATATGTTAGCCGGCCGGTGTACGTGCCTGCAATTGCAGGCTTGGGGTATGTAACGTCCCCACCATGGTACGCCAACGACTTACGCACCCCATCAATAAATTTTGACTGGCGTGTTTTACATTTACGCAGTGCCATCAACGCACCAAAGCGAGGGTCGTCAGGGTGCTGAATCGCCAGCTTCAACAACGTCTCTTTATCCGTGGCAGGCTTACCTGCTGGTGTCTTCTTGATTGGTGTGAAACCCCACTCTTCAAACAACAACTGCCCTAACTTGGCAGGCGAAGCTACTATCTTGGGGTCTGCGCCAAAGATGACACTGTTCTCTGCAAGCGACTCAGTAACTGATGCTTGCAACTCATCCAGCGCAGCCACGTTAATCGTTATGCCATTGATGTATGACAGCGCAATGTCAGGCAAACACAACATCTCAATTTTTGCACCCTTGCGTTCTTCAGGACTTAGTTGGTTCCAGAAAAACTCAGTCAGCTGGCAAGTGTATTGCGAGTCCAGCAAATTGTACGTTAGTAATCGTCCCCACTCCTCTTCAGTTTGAGGTACTTTAGTCACATCTTCGCCTAGGCTCCACTCTTCTAGCTCAGGCCAAACGTCAGCAACTGTTTCTTTCAGGCCAAAGCCTATGCCACCATACTCTTTGTCGCGCCAGCCATCTACACGTTTCAATACTAGCATGCCGTCAATCCAAGTACAGGCTTTTACTTCTTGCTCTAGCCCTATTGCCATCAACCATGCGATGTCGAACAGCAAGTTCCAGCCACATATAACGTACTTCTGCTCGGCACAGATAGCAAGCACCTCTGCAAAATACTTTTTAGACGGCATAGCTTTTGCGCTCTTAAACACACCGTCTGCTGACCAGAGCGCTACCGACTTAATAGTAGCCTCGCCAGTCTTTGCTCGCCACGGTTGTAGCCCATACTCTGGTACATCCTGCGGCGTTTCTAAATCCATCGCTACTAAACGCATTTGGCAGTCTCACTCGAAGCTTCCACCTCTAACAACGCAATCTGCATCCGAGTTTCGTTTGCGATAACCCGTGCAAACCTGTCATCTTTGTCATCTTTGTTACCTATGTGGTCAAGCGCGGCAACAGCCAGTGCGAGTTGCTGACGTATCGATGTGATTTCGTCTATTAGCATATTAGCCACCGTCTTAGATACTTTTTCGTATGTGTGTAATTGCGCTTTTGCTTCTTCTTCAATGCTCATACTAGTCTCCTCTAATCTCAAGCCATTTGTTTTGCCCAACGTTAGGTAATACCAGATGGTCGCCTATCCAGCCGTTCCCATCCTTGTCCCACACAAATGCTATATGACATCGCGGGTCTATGTCACAAAACGGGAGGTAAGGGTTCCACTTATTATCCACCCACTCCCATACAATCCCAAGTATCCATAACAAAACAAACAGCCCGATTAGTTGTACTTCGAGTATCCAAATCATATATAGAACTTCTTGCATTTTAATGTTCCTTTCAAAATCCTCCAACTGTTAAATAATGCTTAATGGTTGCCGCCGAACCCATCATTTCAGGGGAGCTTCGCCAAAAGCGGCTCAGCCCCCTGAATTACATCGTTAGAAGCCTCTTGCTGCAGCCGCTCAACCGCTGTCGCGTAATGCACCGGGTCAATCTCGCACCCCACGAACGGTATCCCGCGCCGCAGGCACACAAGGCCCGTGGTTCCGCTGCCCATGTGCGTATCAAGCACGGTGTCGGCCTCGGTAAGTCCGGCTTGTTGCAGGCACCAGTCCATCAGTGCCGCCGGCTTCTGGTTCGGGTGCAGCTTCCGCTGGCCACGGCTTATGTTTTCTTCGCCGCGCCGGCAAATGCCGCGCCACAACTGCCTGTGCATGCGCGGCACGCCGCGCAGGTTCGTCCAGGCCAGCTCCACGTCCGCGCCATCGTCGGGCGTCGTGTTTTCGCGCTTGTCCCACACCAGCCACTTGCCGTTTGCCGGCAGCTTGTCGGCGTAGTAGTTCGCGCCCCACAGCACCACGGTAGGCGCCAGCGTCAGTAGTGCGGCCGGGTCAAATGGTTCGGCGTTGCCCACAATCGGCGCGTGTTCCATGTCGGGCCGCACCAGCTTGTCGCGGCTGCGCTTCTGCCGGTAGTCGTTGCCGTATGGCGGGTCAGCCACCACGGCGGTAATCTTCCCGAGCATCGGCAGCACGTCGCGATAATCGGCGAGGTACAGCGTGCAGTTCTTTATCGTTGTCGTCTTCATTTTTCCTGTTTTTCTCCGGTCGACCGCAGGCTTCTAACTATCGCTTCCAGCCGACGCCTACCGGCGCGGCTTAACTCAGGCGTTAGGCACTTCATTCTTGGGTCATAGCCTTGCATGTTCATCTCCTTTGGTTGCGCCTTACGTCAAACGTTCGGCGCCTAGTTCCCGCCCAGCATCGCGCCGCAGCTATTGCAGCCGTATATCAGGTTGTCGTCCCATAGGTTGTCGCTACCGCAGTGTGGGCAGCGTCCAGTGAATGCGCCGGTTGGCTTGTTGTCCGGGTTATTCCGCAGGCGCAGCCGTGCCAGCGCCTGCGGGTTGTCGCGCGGATGTTTGGCTTGAAGGGCCCGTTGTTCTTTTCCGTGTATGCCATCGTTTTCTCCTTTGTTGAAGTCAGCGCCTGCAATTTGCGCTTCCTTTATCTGTACAGGTGTCATAGCCGCATATTCACCGATTCCAAGCGCTTTTCGGATTGGCTGCCCAATAGTGGATGATCTTCCTTGGTGATGGTATAGCGCCCACAACAGCAACCCGCGCATATTCCGCAGTTCCCGTTCTGCCTGTTCGTTGCCGTAAGTTGCTTCATCTAGTGCAGTTAGCATTTAATATCTCCAAGCCATCGTATGCCTTGCGCTGCAATCGCTTTGCCAGTCGCCCCACCAACCTCTGCGCTGGCTGCTGGAACTCCTCATAGTTCTGGTCTTGTCTGTAGCGCCCGTCGTGGTACGTCGCGTACTCCAGCACGCTCATGCACTCGGCAAGCAGTTCGTCGTCGTCGTAGCATCCGTCTGCATCCCTTCCGGCGTCAGCTTTTTTAACCAGTTCGATAAACCGGACCTGCTCGTCTTCTGTCATGTACTTGAGCATGTCCTTGTACTTCACAACAATATACAGCAGTTTACGTTCCATGTTCGTCTCCAAGGCTGCGCTTCGATGGTCTTTCACCATCATATAAAGAGTATTCAAACTCGCCGTCGCCGCTCAAATCTTCATAGCACTCAATGTGCATTTTATTTATTCCAACATCGCCACAATTAAACGTTGTCCATTTGTTGTAAGCTTCACCCATGAGTATTTTTTCACCACAATTCATGCATTTGTGTTGCTTCCGCGCGGTTACGTTTTTAACGTCTGAATAGTCCATGTTTTTACCCTGTAGTTGTGTTCTCTTTTAATCTTGAAAGAAGTATTATTTTGTAGTCTCGTCGTCTTCGTACTCGATGTCGAACAAATAGTCGATCAACTCATCAGCGTGGTCAATACCTGTTTCCGCACCCTCAATAAATGGTACTAACAACAGCCCAAAAATATAACCGATGCCGAAAAAAGCGCCGCCGATAATGCCTGCTACAATCTTAAATATTGTTTTCATGATTGGTCCGTTTCTTTTATGTAATCGTTTACAAGGAGCCTGATTTTAGCCTCGGAGGGTACCAGCCCGTAAGCTTCGATGAAGTCTGCTGCACCTTCTCGCATACTGGCATGCCACTCGGTTGATGCTGGCTCTCCGTAGTCATACGCACTCATAAATGTTACCAGTGTTTCTTGGGTGTAATTACTCATGCTGCAAGGCTCCTAGTGAACTAAAGAATCTGTAGCTGTACTGCTATTGGGTACAGCTACATCGACAACCGCAACAAAGGTTCTCAGCGCCCCGCTTACAAAGGGGTGTACAACCTCTTCAGGCTGCGTTGAGAGTATTTTTATCACCGCGATTGCCTTGTTGTATTTAGTCTCACTCTCCTTCAACCGCTGCTCCAACTGCAAAATACGTTTGGTACATACCTCTAGTGCGTCTCCAGACATAACTACTATCCTCCTGTAATAACTACTCACTGAGTAGTTTTAAAAAGATGGCGCGCCCAATATATTTCGGCAAACTCCCACTGGGTCAAGGAGCTGAAATAAATGTCTCACGACACCCGCTGCCTTATTCCCTGCGCCATTACTGAAACGAATCTCTTACACCGGGAACTCTGTGGCTGACCACGCTAGTTTAATCGGGTAATCCATTGGTCGCTTGGATTCCGTGTACATGTAGCAAGAAACACCCGCTGTCTCTGATGCCCATAACCAGCGGGTCTCGTGCGTCGCTGCTACGGGTGGTGTGCGTGCGATACCGGCAATACGGAAACACGAGAAAGGGATGTTTGTGCCCAGTAATACCAGCAGCTCTACATTAGCAGGCTTCCACGGACTAGACATGTCTAGGGGTCTAGTATTGTACTGCAACACCTCCGCCTGCGCTGCCTCTGTCAATACTCTCAACAGTGTAGGTTTAAAAAGGGAGTCTGTGACATCTGCCCTGCCACCGTCAGCGTACCACAACTTGTCAAACACTTTAGCTGCATCTATTACAAGCACTCTGCCGTTCTTTTGAAACTCAAGTCCGTCGGATGTTAGTTTGCATGTCGTGCCATCACCTAGCTCAAACAGCGTGCAGAGGTACTGGCGTTTGTTTTCTGGGCTCATGACTGTTTCCTTTCAATCGGTTTTGCAAGTAAGTATTTGTCACCCATCGTAGCTTTGACAGATGCAAGACGCTCAGCATTACGGGTTACCAAATCAGGGTCTGGGGGTGACAGCTTTGAAAAATCGTTCAACTCTCCAGCTTCAAACCCTAATGCCCATCCAAATCTGGGTAGTTTCATTTATAGCTCCTTGGCTAAATCGGCAATACGGACTTTGATTTCTTCGATCTGAGCTACACGATCATCCCATGCGTCAAAGTCAATGAATACTTCAGCGTTGCGCCTGACCAGCTCTGCCAAATACCTCGGCTGAAGCGCATCAAGCTCCCAACTCTGGCTACCAAACTTTTTACGGTAATCCAAGAAGCGAGAGTCCGTGGATTTAGCAGGGTTTGGTGGGGGCTTCTGCTCGTCAATCTGTTCCATTGTTAGAGCAATGCGTTGCAGTGTCACATTAGACGCCACACCAGCGAATAGCTCAATGCGCTCCGTGAGGTCGCGTGTCATGTCAATACCGCTAGGGTCATGGTCGCCTAGATGAAGTATATGGATGTCCTGTTGTCCATGTAACGGCACAATGTCGCGTTCCACAAACTCGCGTAGCACCGTGCTGCTTGGGTATCCACGCGCAGCCAGTAACGGAATGTCTAGGTTATCGCACACGGACTCAAGCACACCGGCTAAGGCTTCTTTTTCTACAATACAGAACACACGAGTCTGTTGATTTTCCCACATGTCCATGTGAAACGAGTTGACACAAGTACGCAGAATCTGTGCGCCTGACTCCCATCGTCCTTTGCGAATGAACTCGCGGGTACGGTCTTCAATAGCGTCCCAGTCTACAAGACCTGCCATGCGAGCGTCATTGACGAGTCCAGTGATGCGCTTGTAACTGCGCTCAGTGTTTTCGATAACAGCTCTCGCTACTAGCTGGTAATACAGCTGGCGCACTGTGAGGCGGTAGCCTTGTCCCACATACTCATCTACTATCCTGTTCGTTACATCAATCAGCAACAACGAGTCGCCTTTAAAGTTTATTTCCTTGTACTGTTCTTTCATTTATAGCTCCTATGGTTCCACATCGGCAGTCCCTCTTTAGCTACCCCGCACGCACATTTATACAACCCTTTATGGTACGGTTTGCCTTGTAGCACCCCGCTGCGCTCACCTACATACTCCCACTCGTGACGCACGAAGCGTGTGCAGTCAGGCAGTTCTTTTGGTTTCTGTCTCGACGGCATCCTGATCTTGGTCATTTTTATTTTCCTCAAGTTGGTCAAACGCTGACAACAGGTCATACGCAGGTCTACGCACCATGCTGGCAAGTCTGTGGTTAAAGGCAGCCGCAGTTAGGATCTCAGTGTTAGTTTTAAGCCCGATACAGCGCTTTACTTCTGCGGGGGTGTAGTACACCGACTCTCCAGTAGATGTCCTGCGATACGCCCCGGCAACTGTTTCTATGGCATGTACACGGATGTATGTCTCTTGCCAATTATGCTCTGTGATCTTAGAAATGCCTGTTAGTAACGACAACCAGATTAGGCACTCCAACTGCGGTGTGAGTACAAACGAGTCACCGTCTTGTTTCGGCATGAACGAATCCCCACTAAACACACCGAACGTCTTGAGTTCGTCCACGTTTTCAATACCTGTAATGTCATAGTTTAAGCTCATACATTACCACCTTTCTTTTTAAGTCCTATTTCGTAGAACTAAATATTTACTGGGCTGCTTTGCCAACATTGCGGTCTGACCAAGCGTGCTCTAACAAGTCAACGAACGGCTCCAAGCGGTCAGGCACATGTACCATTTTGTCCCACGCATGCAGCACGCAGAAACTCATCACGGCCTCTGCGGCTGCCCGAACTTTCAGGTCAAGACTCCCTTTACCCCAACGCGCCCATGACATAAGGTCGTTATTGAATCTAATAATGCCTGCCATAAACTACCCCTTACGTGGTTTTGTCAGCTCCGTTGCATCTCTGAACAATGACTCCACCGGGTGGTTTGTCACTCGGCAGAAGGCTTCAAGGTACTCAACCGTAATGCGCAGCTCGCCACGTTCGTACTTACCAATTGACGAGGCAACGATACCTGTTCGTTCGCTCATGTCTTTGAGCGTGAACCCGTGATAATTTCGGACTTCACGTAACCGTGCAGCTATTAACTCAGATAAGGTCATTTGCAGCCCCTTCATTTACATCAAAACCATTAGCCCTCAGCTCTGCCAGTTTGTACTCACATGCGACCATCAGTGCTGCTGTCAGTGCTGCATACTCAGGGATTGCAGCAAGCGGTTTTTGGTCATCGGCGAGTACGCGCTCTAAGCCTGATGTGTGTGCGAACTCTAAAAAGTTTGACACTGCGCTACCTAGGGCATGGATTACATCGTCTTTTGTTGGTACTACTGTTTGTGGTTCGTTTTGCACTTATTTCTCCTATTCATCTACATCATCAAAAATACTTCGTGTTCCGTCAGGATTCATCAAAGTACCGTCACGCTCATAATAACACGTACCTTCTAACCATCGTGTCCAGCGCTGAACATGTTGCTGAAACTCGTTGCGATTATCGACAGTCATGAATGTGTCACCTGAAAAAACAGCCGCGTCAATGAGGTCAAGCGCTTCCACAACGTCTGGATGTATTTCCTTTGGTTGGATTCCTTTTGCCATTTATTTCTCCTCAGTCATTGCAGTCGTGTTCAAATCGGTCGCTTAGTGGTTGTGGTGGTGATGTATCTAACACTACTTGTCGGACTGACGGGTACGCAAAACGGTTTTCTAACTGAATCAGTGTTGTATTAAACACATCAGGTGTCATGCTTGCCATGACACGCATTCTGACAACATCTGCTTTTTCAATCACTATTTTGTGTGCGCTGTATCCAGCACAACCATCTGGTGAAAACGATCTTGTTATTTCCAGACCGTCTAAAAGGGTGATACGCATTTTATTTCTCCTCGTCAGGTTTGCCTGACATGTGATACATAACAATATCAAGCAGGATGGAATCGTCAGGGTGAGGGTTATTCCATGCTTGCCCTGTAACTTCTTCCAGATGCTCCACGACCCTATCAAAAAACAGTGTGTAGCGGGCTGCTTCAACTGTTTTTTGATCTAGACGCAACTCGGTATTGTAAGACTCCTCAGCACTGAATTTTTGCGCTTCGACCAGCCCTTTGACACCTTCGTACAACGCTGTTTCAAGCTCCGTTATCGGAGTGCAGTACTTAACCAGCTCATCTGGTTTGAGCAAGTGTACGTTAAGGTCTGTCATACTACTATCCTGCTTTCTGCATCTGATTGACGCGACGCGCACACTCACGCTTGCCACAAGTCTGACCACCTAACTTAAGTGCCCAGTCAGTACTAGAGTTAACTTTATTCCTAGCAACGCGCACATTTCTGCCGTGACCGCGTGACACGTACTCACCAATGGATGCGAATGCTTCTGCTTGCATGTGTACTGGCAGCGCGAAGCATTGTTCTACAAGTAATGCAAAACTACGTGAGTGGTGGAATGGATTTACTTGCATGGTGTATCTCCTGTTTTTATTGGCGAACTACTCAGTGAGTAGTTTCTGGTTTAAAGTGGTGTTCTTTATATGAGGCAACAACAGGCTCAGACTCGTTGTAAAACCAGATATGTACAACGTTGCCCACTTTTTTCCAGCAGCCATCATGCACAGTATCGTGCCCAAGATGTGTAACCTGACTATTGTCAGTTGCATAAGCTTTGTACACAAAACCCTTAATGTTTTTAAGTGGGCATTCCGCAATCTCAATGACTACTTTGCCCACATCAGTTTTCATTTCAAGGTGGTCTGGTAGTGGTGCAGTCTTGAGAGGGTCAGCGAGTGTCATGCATGAATAACTACTGAGTGCTAAACCTAATACTAGGTAAATGCTTTTGTACTTCATGTCGTTCTCCTTGTGCCTAAGAATAGACTTGTAGAGGTCAGGCTGTCCCGTTACAAGTATTACTAATCAGGTAATTTAACGCATCTGTACCCGTCATAAGCACTGATGTAAGTGCCTCCGTTCGCAGTACACGCCGCTTGCTCATCGTAATTGGCTTTTGCTCCTTTCCATGACACAAACAAGAGCAGTACCAGCAGCACAATAAATATAACATCCACGACTTTCTCATACCAATTTCTCATCTTAAGTACTCCTAATACCTCAAAGGAATATCATTAAGCGGCGCAAATAGACCCCTCACCGCTAAGGAATCAAGGCTGTCTGTGTGTGACTCACTCGTATCGCGTTGTTGTACCGCGTCACTAAGCTCTTGACACTGTTTACAACCTTTGCGATGCGGAAAGCTATGAGCTTTACATCTACACACCTGTGTTTGTCGAGTCATTTCTACCTCCTTGTATGACTCTATATTAGCACTATCTGATTTTCAGTCAACCCTAGTTTTAGTTTCATTCTCCATTTTTATCTAATAGTTTTCAGCTTCGATACGTGTCAAGAAAAAATGAATACCGTGGCTACATTCGACGTATATGTTAGGGTCATAGCTGTCTGGCACAACCTCTTGGCCTACAGAATAAACAAGCCTGCCTGTGTGGACGTCAACAGCACTAGCAATCGGGGTGTTGTCCCGAGTTTCTAGTGCCAGCACAATCGCTTTTGAAGCTCGGCACTTACGAGAGTCAAGTGCGTTGCAGCGTTGGGCGTCAACCGGTATCTCAAGCGTTGCAATAATACCAGCTGCAAGTCTCTTGTACACAATCAACGTGCCATCTGGCACTATTTTGCGCTGTGCTATTACTAGGTCTGCACCCTTTGCAGCTCTCAGGTCTGCATCTCTCAGGTTTGCACTACGCAGATTTGCACTACTCAGGTTTGCACCGCTCAGGTCTGCACAGCTCAGGTTTGCACTACGCAGATTTGCACTACTCAGGTTTGCACTACGCAGATTTGCACTACTCAGGTCTGCATCTCTCAGGTCTGCACCGCTCAGGTTTGCACCAGTCAGGTTTGCACTATACAAGTTTGCACAGCTCAGGTCTGCACCGCTCAGGTTTGCACAGCTCAGGTTTGCACTACGCAGATTTGCACTACTCAGGTCTGCACAGGTCAGGTTTGCACTACTCAGGTCTGCACAGCTCAGGTCTGCATCTCTCAGGTCTGCATAGCTCAGGTCTGCAAGGTCTATGGCTAGTAACACAACCCCTGTGACTTTATGTTTTATCTCAATCATTGCGTTCTCCAATTTTAGCTGTCACAGGATCGCCTTTCTCAACTACCACGGCTGGCTGGCGATGTCTGGCAGGTTTAAACACCTCAATCGCTTTCTGGATTGCATCATGTTCTCCATACGCAACCACTACTGCCTTACGTCCGTTGTAGTGGGCAGTGTACTGATACGCTTGTTTCATGGTTAGTCTCCTACTACTATCTTGATTTATAAACTACTCAGTGAGTAGTTGTTGGCACTTCGATGCCTGCGGTAGGCTCAAGCAGTTGCGCTTCAGTTATAGTGCTTATCGCGCCCATTGATACCAACAACTCTACTAAATCAGGATGTACATTAGTGGATATAAAAGAATCACAAAATACACGTGCCATGTTCTGCATTTCTTTTGGTACGTCATCACCAAGCACAAAAGTCTTGAAACCCATGTCTACACACGGCCATACTTCCATGGCTATCGCAACGACTATCTTGAAGTGGTTAAGTGTCATGTCATGCACCTCTCGTGGCAGCTCTCCTTGACACGGTTCTCTAGCTATGTCTTTTAGCGCCTTTAGACTGGCTTCTAGTATAGGTAACAACTCGAAATTTTTCATGATGATCTCCTTAAATTACTTGAGGTGTGCGCTGTGCTAAAACGTCGCACTCTTTACTACCGATAAACCCAAGGTTATATAGTTTATGTACTATATCGTAGTTAGTTGCAAACACCATGTCCATGCCACAACCACTAATGACGAAATTACCACCTTTACTTTCACGAAAGCCTAGTATTTTAAACAGTGTCCAGAACTGCGACACGTAATATCGCGGTTTTCCGTTGTGGTCTTTGCCTTTGCTCATTTGATAAAAGCACAGTGTGCGACTCATGCCACTTCTTGATACACTCTCAATATTACAGATAAGTCCGTACTCACGGCATGCTTTAATATAACGTTCGGCGTGGTCATTAAATGTCTGTGTGTCAAGCGGATAATAGCTCTGCGTTTTATTGAACTTGCTAACAAGGTGCTCAATCTCCGCAGTGTTTAGTTTACGTTTCATTCCATTCTCCAATCAACTATCTTGTTTTATCTCACAAAGCGTGTATGTGCCGCTAATACTTTGCCCTTTGCAGGGTCACGGGCACGTTCAAATAATGTTTTCGCTTCAATGTAGTTCATGATGTTTACTCCTTTATATCAACAAGGTGCGATTTGTCGTGGTACATTTCAAGCGTCACGGTTACGTGCCTGCCAAAATAGTTCTGCACGCCGTATGCCAGCATGGAATTTGGCTTGGTGCGAAATACTTTGTTGCCACACATAAGTAACCAGCGCGGGTTTCCATTCACACTATTATTCAATCGCTCTACGGGTACTAGTTTACCTTTAATTATCCACTGTGATTTTCCTGATGTGTTCATGATAATTCTCCGCGCCCCTTGCGGGCGCAATGTGTCAGTTAATTATTCGTAATCAGCTACAGTTTTCCCATCTTCAACGTCTGTAATTTTAGCCAATTTGTAACCTGTGCGGATTTCAGCAAGGTAGCGCAAGTGGATATTGTGCTGTACAACATCATGCTGACCAATTTCTACTTTTATTTTTGCGTATTCAGCTTTTTCATCGCGCACTGCAACACATACTTTTTGTGTATTGCTAAGTAACATTTTTTCCATGAATGTTAATGTTGAGCTATCTGCACCTGTGTTAAATTTAGCATCTAATTCTGTATTTAAGTTTGTCATTTTGATTTCCTAACATGAAGCGTCAATCTGTAATATCGTGTTCTGTGAGTAGTCATCATCGCACATAGCTCTAAACTGTTCAGCGGTTAGTGTGACAATCTGTACGTCCACACAATCACATATTTCAGCCCAATCACCTGTTGGTAGAATTGCTATAGTACGCGGTGAATTTTCAGAGAACGGCTTAACAAGCGCATAGATACGGTCAAGCACCTCACCATCTGATTCGCAACCATCTCGCTGTGACGATACACGTGCCGCGTCCAATACTCTGGCGATTGCTTTGAGTGTGTTTTCTGTGTTCATGGTGCTCTCCTACATTTTTGATATCAAATGGTATGTATGGTATACATAAGTGCCATTGTGGTGTTCTACTTTAGACACATTAGGGCACGCTAAGCCACCCAGTACGCAAAAATACTCGTACGTGATTTGGTTGCTACTACAGGCTGGAAACATGGTATTTACTCCACAAATTCGTAAGTAATAAATTGTGCTCGCTCAACGCTCAGCACAATACTAAAGCCATTCTCGCTTACCACAACATCCGACGCGCGTGGGAAGCTTAACCATGAACCGCCTTTAAACATTATCGCATTTTCTTGCCTTGTCTGTATTTCACGCACCAAGCCTATTTTAAGTGGTGAGTTAGGTATTACCCAGTCGTGGCGCACTAACTTTAATTTTGCACCTACGACTAAGCGACGTTTTACATCTGCGAACGTTTTCATGATGATCTCCATGTCACCGTGCAGTCAGGATACGCTAACCTCACTACACTCAGTAAAATTTTTGCCTTTTTTATGCCGTACTCACTATCCATAAATTTAACACCCCATTTATCACGCGCAACAATTAAGTATTTAGTCATGATAATTCTCACTCTCCACATTTAATAACGGTTACTTCAAATTCCGTAATAATGTGCGCAAGGGTCACTTCCGCGCCCGTTATGGTTTCAAAATCGCCTGCCAACACCTTAAAATCCGCCAGTGTTTTGTAGTTATCAACCTCACTTGGCTTCAACGGGTAGTCGTAATACCCAAAACCACCACCCCAAAAATAACCTGCAATCGTTACACTTGCTTCATGTGATACGGTTTTCATCTTAGTTCTCCTAAAAACTACTCAGTGAGTAGTTTAAAATTTTAAGTCCCTGTTTCACCAATTTTTAAGCGTCCGTGCCTACAGGTAAAGAAGCGCTGTTAGTGGCGTTGCTATTGCTCTACCACTAAGACCTATTATACTCCCAACTAATAAAAAGTCAATAGCTGATTACTACTCAGCGAGTAGTTTTAATCGTCATCACTGTTAGCACTCACGTTGCCAGCACGGGCATGCGCGTGCTCTTCAGCCGCGATATAAGCATCAAGCTCAACTTTCATGCGTTGGGCATGGGTCAATGACTTAGGGCGTGGTAATCCAGCATCACGAAGCTTCTGAGTTTTTTTAATGTGGTTCATAAACTCACGCTCACCATCCACATCTACACCACGCTTTAATGCGCTTTTCTTGGCACGATATGTGCGCTGATATTCAGCATGCTTTGCTTTTCTATGGGCCTCACTACCTCTTTTTTGCGGCGTGAATATTTTTGCACGCTCTGATTGTATGAGCTGAAGTACTTGACAATAAACATCAAAATTCTTATGTTGCATAACTGCAAGCTGAGCCGCTTTACCCAACAAATGACTATTCTTGTTGTTTTTTGCCTCGCTTAATGATGTATATACCGCAATATTATGATAGTCGCGCACCATTCTAGTCTCATGACTTCGCAATGTAGCCCACTGGCGAGTCGGCAAACTAATTAGAAACTCTACAAGCCGCTCTAGTTTTTCGCGCTCCATTTTCAACCTCCATTTATATGTAAAAAATCAACATTTGAATGATAGCACATAACTGTTTAAAAATCTATATGTTTTTCGTATACCAAACCATAGAATGACTCAAGAAAATTTAAGTCATTGGCACTGCCTTGGGGCTGTTTAACGGTGCGGTGTGCGTGATAATCTTTTATAAAAACATATAGCATGTTAAATAATTGGCAAAGTGAGAGCTTATTTTTTACATACTGAATATCACTACACAACTTTTATTTAAAACACTCTATGCTAGCGATGCCGCTCTCATCCATAGAGTGAGATTCAGTATCGAAAATAAATCGCTTCACTTTCCTTTTTTTTTGATATGCTATATGCTTTACTATATATATTTATTACACTAAATAATATATATATATACCATGGGCTTCCCAGCCCTGTTTTAAAAGTGGTCAATGACTCAAATTTTCTTGAGTCATTCTATGGATTTTTTAAAATCTCTGGACACCCTCCCACGGATAACACGTGGGCACCATAAATAAAATCAATTGTTGCTTAACTACTATCTTGCAATCACAATCTCACGCCTTTGTTACAATCTCACCATAACTAGCACCCATAAAAAAGCCCTCACACCGTGCAAGGTATGAGGGCAAACCAACCAACCGTTTAAAACTAC
>Ga0299912_10000568_pt1 | contig 31159 bp, 21 predicted proteins | sample RVTome_2_FD_207667 | JGI IMG/M metagenome (GOLD analysis project Ga0299912, IMG submission 207667) | Soil microbial communities from uranium-contaminated site in the Upper Colorado River Basin, Wyoming, United States - RVT95D214 (version 2) ... | reverse complement strand
TATTATAGCCCGTACAGCAGACGCCCTTATAGCAGTTGGCGGTGAATACGGCACATTGTCAGAGATTGCTTTTGCGTTGCAGATGGGAAAACCAGTTGTTGGTATCAAAACATGGGACATAAAGGGTGTCATCAGTGCTGAGAATGCAGCTGATGCAGTAAATAAAGTCTTTGAGCTTTTAGAGTTTTAGTTGTTTGTATTTGTTTTAAAACTTTTAACTTTTCACTTTTCACTTTTTTGTGCCCCCTTAGCTCAGTAGGATAGAGCACAGGTTTCCTAAACCTGGTGTCGCAGGTTCAATTCCTGCAGGGGGTACCATCTTTCCCCTTTAAAAACAAAGAGTTACGCTGAGACATGAACTTGTTCCACTTCGGCATTTGACCTCACTGTAGTAAAATTGTAGTACTCTGTCAGGATATCCACGCTGCTCCGTAAACTTTCAGGACAATGATGTGCATACCGCTGGGTTGTTGATATATCGTTATGCCCAAGAAGTTTCGCGATCTTGTAAAGATCCACGCCAGCCTGTGCGAGCCTGGTGGCGAACGTGTGCCGCAGATCGTGGAAGTGGAAATCCTGAAGACCGGAGTCTTTCGCCGCTTTGGAAAATGCCCTTACAAGGCGCTGCCTCATGATTTTTGTCCCGGTTGCGCTCGGGAACACAAGCTCACTATGAATGTGGTGTGTCTTCATCCTTGTCTTAAGGATGTCTAGAGCAACAGCATTCAGTGGGATCGTCCTGACCTTATCACCTTTGCCCTTGACAGTGATTGTCTTCCTGAAGAGATCCACGTTGGAACGTGTAAGACTGAGCGCCTCATCTTGTCGAAGTCCTGTGTTGAGAACAATCCTGACAATATCGACGAGCCTTCCCTTAAGATGGGAAAAGAGATTTGTTTCCTGTTCTGATGTCAGCCAGCGGTCCCGCTGGTTCCTCTCCCTGTCAAACTTGACAGAGGATACGGGATTAACAAAACACCATTTGTAATGTCTGATGGCGATATTGTAAGCGTTCCGAAGGAATGCGAGTTCCCGGTTGACCGTGGCTACGGTTTTCTTCTCGGCATACCTCTTTCGGCGGTAATCTGAAACCATCTCAGATGTCACCTCGGCGAGAAGATATGAGCCGAAATAGTTAGTGATATGCTCACGCAAGCTCCTGTCTCGTGCAAGAGTATTGCTCGCCTTGATCGTTGCTCGATCTTCCGCGTATTTCTCCATCAGATACGAAATAGTGAACTCCTTTGGTTTTTGAAAGTAGCTCCCGCCGATAATCTCTGACACAATTTTCGAGTATCTCTCTTCTGCAACTCTCTTGATACCTGTGTCAAGTGTGCGTTCAACTTTTTTGCCGTTGTATTGCTTTATCATCCAGTAGACGTTGCCTTTTTTATAGATGCCCATTTTGTTTACTGTCCTCCTTTCCGGGCACCGGCAACAGTTCCAGCACCCAAATTATACCTTTTTGCGGTTTCCTCTTTCCAGAACTGAAGCCAGGCGTGAACTTCGTCTGAGTCAAAGCGAAGAAGGGCTTTCCGTCCCACTCCGATTTTTATGGATGGTATATGTCCGAGTTCAGCCCAGCTATAAATTGTCTTCGGTGAGCAGCAGATGATTTCTGCAACCTGCTCGGCAGTAAGAAGTTTTCGAGTGGCGTTTTCTTGGGGGAGAGTAGATTTATTCAAGTTCCCCCCTTGCCGGGCTATTGCTTCCCTTTTGTTGTGTGTCCTTTGTCCCGCTTAGACGCAGTTGGTTTACAAAATTACGTACTTCCTCAAGGCTGGGACCATCATCCTGAGTACGGTTCGTATCCTTGCATTTTTTCTTTTCGCGTTTTGCCTTCTCACATTTCTTCCTGTCTTCTTCCTCCTTCGAAGTGTACCCTTTAGGGGCCTCCATTCCCTTCATGACAAGGAATTTGAAATGACCGGCAGGATTAGAAACAGGCTGAGATCCAGGCTGATACTGCTTTGTTATCTTCCTGGCAGTCTCGTATACATGAGGAAACCCTTTTGCAGTAATCAAGTCAGATATCAACCTGTCGGTTATGCCTTCATAGGGGATATGCATAGCGGACAGGATGTCTCTGACTTTTTTTATCTCTATTTCATAAACAACAACAGGCCCTGTTGTTGTAATTTGAGGATTGTTATAGTTATATGTTTGTTGCTGTCCTGATTTTTGGGACAGGGCCTGTCCTGTTTTTTCGGATAGCCTGTCCCAGTTTTTGGGACAGGTATGGCGCTTATTGTCGTCAGGGTGCCCATTGTAATCAGAAAAGAAAAGGTCATAGCATTTTCTGGTCAGCCTCACATACAGAGTGTTGTCTTTTGCCCGGAAGGTCTTGATGAGACCTTCTACGCGAAGTCTGTTCATCCGGGCGGATACGGTGTCTTTTTTCCTGATGCCGAGTATAGGCATCTCTTCGATCAGATGGATGTAGTTGATCCGCGTGTACTCTTCATGGTCGGCAACGGTCCGGTCAGCCCTGGGTGCTGCACACCATCCATGAATATAATCCAGAATGGCCATGTCGGTTATGTCGAGCTTTCCGCAAAGACCCATTCTGTGATATGCCAGCTGGTTAATATATATGGTATATTTCATCCTATCTCTAACTCATTTCATTCATAATTTTCTCAGGTAGAGACAGGACATAGTATTTGAGCGGATTTATTTTGCCGATATTCATACAGCGTGTATATTTGATAATAGAGAGGCAAAATACCTCGGAGGTCGAAGACCGAGAATGAGTGAAAATGCTATGTCCTGTCTTAATAAACATAAATTTATGAATAATCTGGATTAAATCCTCAACAAAAAAGCCAGAATAGAGTGAAGCATTGCTTCAATCTCTACCCTGGCTTCGCTACTTTAACCCTGAGCTTTGCTTCCGGTTAATCGCTAACTTACGGGTATTTTTTTAAAGTAAAACTAATCTGCCTTTTTCTGTTACTTTAAGATGCCAGATAATCTCCCTGCCCTTATTGTCCTTTCCCTTTATCGGGATAAGTCTCGGCCTGCTGAGATCAATGTCTATCTCGATGACATTATGATCAATTCTGAGCTTCATTATGCTCTTATCAGTATTACTTGAGTAATTCATCCAGATCCTCTCCTGTGTCTTGCATTTGCTTTTTATCAATGGCAATCTCCGGAATGTTTCTCGGTATCATCGAATTTCTGTTGGGCTGGTTAAAGATATCCAGGGAAATCTGCGTAACCGGATATTCCCCTATGGAGACATACCCCTTGAATGCTTCCATTCCCTTTATTTCTGACGGGAGTATGATTCTGCTTATTTTCTGTTGTTCGCTGAAATTATATCCGTCTCTGATGCTTCTTGCGCCTGCTGATAGTGTTTTTACCTGTTGTATAATCTCCTGTTCGCCAAATGCCCGGCTAAGGTATTCTGTTGTGTTTGGTTCACTGATTCTGAATATTACTTTTGTGTTCGTCTGATTGAAAATCGAATAGGCATCAGGGCCATAGGTTTTTTTGACCTGTTCAAAGTCCTGCGCTCCGATGACGGGACAGCTTCCCCTGTCCCGTCCTTCGGCTAATAACCGCTGAAGCGTCTCAAGTTTCATCAAAGAGGGGAATTCATCAATGATGAACCAGAACCTGAAATTCCTGTTGATCTGTCTGTTCAGGAACTCTCTGAATGCAAGGTCAAGAAAAAGGGTGTAGTATGTCTTAAATGCTTCCTCGGTTGCGTTTCTGTTGACTATGAAAAGTCTGCCGGAACCATTCCTGATAAATTCCCTTATCGAAAAATCTCCGTCATGGTAAAAATGCCTTTGCACAAGGGCATTGGAAAACTGTGAGACAACCGACATTATGGAGTTGGCGGTATTATTATCTTTCGCTATGTACCCTTCAACCCGTGGATCGTGCTTAAGGATGGTATAGAGCTTTTCTCTGTTGCACCCGTTCACATAAAGGAAGTCTATAAGCGCCTTATTCGATGCCTTGCCGTTTTCCCATAGAAGAGTGAAAATCGCATGGAATATATCCCGTGCCGCCTGGTACCAGAACGCAGCCTTGGGATCTGCAGGGAGAGGAATCATTGAACTGACTATATTGTCTATATCTTCCTTTTCCTCAATCTCTTTGAAGATATTCCATTTGATTGTTCTTTCATCCTTGGGATCAAGCAAAAGGTCCTTTCCGCGCTCATAGAAGAGGGGGTAAAATTCAGGCTTTCTGTCATAAATCACAGCAGGATCGCCGGTGATTTGCGGAATAAGATGCTTCAGGAATGTTGATTTCCCGGAACCTGGAGAGCCAAAAAGAAACATCCCCATATTCTCAAAACTTTTCGGGAACCGGACTTTTTCCTTCCCGAATGTAATTCGATAGTTCTTAATAGATGAATTTATTCTTTGCGGTGATACTAATGAAGCTCCTCTTAGAAACTTTTCATCTTTACGGGCAATATCCTTTTTGAAAAGGATTGTCAAAACCGACGCCATGAAAAAAGCAGAAAGAGCAGATGAGAACAGGAAATCAAAGATAACCTTATGTTTTACTATGGCAATCCATTGACCTTCTAAAACCGCTTCTTCCGCATTTTGCGGGATTCCAGTTAATGCTCTGTGTAATGAATCCTTAATGAAAATACCCAGAGGATATAGTTTCATGACAGAGCGGAAAATATAAAATCTCTGGTGTGAGAACACATTATACGGTTGTAAACCATTGTCCGATCCTATGCCTGCCCAGGTAAGACCTATAAAGGCTATGGCAGTAAGGACAAGAAACCAGATAAGAATTATCTGAGCGTGTTTTTTCAGGAATTTTAATCTTGTTGCCAGTTCTTCGAAACTTCTCAGGCGTGGTCCTCCAGTGGGATTTCAGAATTGATCTCAAGCTCAGCGGAATTATCTTTCTCCAAGACTTCCTCTGTCCCTATTGCAAGCTCAAGAACCTGTTCCTGCTCGATCTCAAGATCAAGCGCTCTTTCTCTTATTGATGCCAGGTCGTCCTTATCCATGCTCAAATCTTCTTTATCTCCCCAAGCCAGAACATGAACGTGGGTTCTGGAATTGTGGTTGTGCAGCGCATAAACATAGTCGAAGCTTTTGTCTTCTTCTACCTGGTATCTCTCGATTACATCTCTAACCATAATTCCGATTTCTTCCTTTGACAGATCAGGTTCTTCCGGAGAAAAAATCAGCCTCCGTTCCATCTCTGCCTCTTTTATTTCTTGTTTCAATTCCTTGAAATCATCTCGGGGTATAATATTTCCTTCTCTATCATAGACGGGAGCATGCCCACATCCAAAAGCCCCTTCCCGACTGATGTAGTTGAGGGATCCAGTGCCTTTTCCTGTGCCTTTGGAGAAACTACTCTTTACTATCATCCTCAATATCCGTTTTCTCTTTTATTTTTCCTATCGCGTATTTCCACCCTTGATCAAAAACCTTTCTTGCTGTTTCGCTATCGGTTATTTTGGCATGAGTATGAGTAGTCTGAAAGCGGCCTGCTATTGTGTGCATGCCGACCTTTAAGAGCAGTGTTGCAATGCGATTAGATTGCTTCCTCAGTTCATCGCGTTGTAATTGGAGATCGGCTTTGATTGACTTCGCTATTGCTTCCAGCCCCATCATTTCCTCGTCCCTCTTGGAAAGTCCTATACGTATCAGTTCATTTATCATCTTGTTCTTGCTTTTCTTTTCTGATACGGCAGCGTCGGTTATGCGCTTATCAAGCTTTTCATCGAGGTAGATGCTTTGATGTTTATGATTCTTATACGGCACCGTAAACCTCCACGTATTCTTTCAGCAGATCCTGTTGCACATCTTCACGTTTGTAGAGCTCTCTTACCGATTCGATAAATTCCTCCATCTCCTCTTTTTCGAGAAAAACCAGTACGCCATCTTTTCTGACGGAATAGTAACCCTCCTTGCTATTCCTCATAATTTCCCAGGAGCCGAATCTTGCAATTTCCTTGTTTTCGCCGAGTTGAGCGACAGCCTCAATGAGTTCATAGAAAGTCTGCGAAATACAGGCGAAAGTGACCTTTGTGCGTTTGCCGTCTGAAATAGTAAATCCGCAGCTGAAAGGTTGTTGCCCTGCATGAAAGGGTCCGATGCCTTCATCTGAAAAGTAGACTTCAACCAGGACCCGAATCTTTTTGATCACGGCACTCTTTTCAGGAAAAGCCTTCTTATTGAGTAAGGGTGATGTGTCAATTTCCTTCAGAAAAGGTTCTTTTTGAAGTGCCCTTTTCGCAACCCAAATAGACCATGGCATGAAGAGTTTATTGATATCAGATAAAACATCGGCAGCTATATCAAGCCCTCCCTCTCTAATAAGAAGGAGAAAGCATTTTGCCACTGCATCGGCATAATGGGATTCTACCCTGTGACTGCTTTGGAGAAAAGAGAGCGATTTTTTTATTTTCTCGGCAAGATTCTGGCCTTCTTCTGGAAATGAGGACTCCAGGTAATTCATTGTTTCAGGTTTCAGATCGTATTTTGTTACCAGTATCTGAAGTGCGATCACTACCTGTAAAACCCAGGCTGCAGTGGCAGACCCGGCTTTATGCCATGCCTGCTGCAGTAATTCTGCAAGCCAGTACAACTGTCCCATTGTAAGAATGCCCTTTTCTTTAATAAGTCTCAGGGACCAGTCCGGCTGCTTATAAAGTTTTACGAATTCCTCATTCAATGGATCCCTGTTTTCAAATTCAATGATCTCCTCCGGGTATCGGATGAAAAAGAGGAGTAATTTTTCTATCAGCCTGCTGAGGTTTAGCCCCCAAGGTGCAACAGCCCTCATTGCTTTTGAGAAAAGATCATTCTCGATTCTTACCCCGATTGATTTAGTCTTTGCCATATTCACCTCGGTAAAACAAATTGTTAGTATAGTTAAGCAGATTGTTAGTATAAAATCAATGGGGAAAAATGGTAGCGTACCCTTTTTTTTGTTAGCGCTACCATAAAAGTATTATAAAATAGATAGTTGCAGGCACTTTTACAGCAAAATACGCTACGTTCTTTAACTTGCCCTTTAAACCACCAAATAGACCTAAACGGCAAAAAACAGCTTTTCTTGTTAGGGAGTCCCTGGAGGGGCGGACGGGAACAACATAATTCTGTGTGAAACACAGTATTATGTTGTGGGGAGGGCGGGGTGTTTGAGCGATAGCGGAACAATCTGGCGGTGGCTTTTGATAAGCTGGCGCGAACTTGCCATTCCAGCAAGATCAGTGAACAGATTATGAAAAGCCATTGCCAGCCTCCTTATTGATGTTTTTCCCCTTTCCTTCCGGGGAAGGAGAGGGATGCACTTTGTTGGAGTCGAGCGGAGACAATGTGCGGGAGAGGATGGGATACGATAGATTATGACCGAACTTTACTCATGTCTATGAGCAAAACAAAATATATAAAATTGCGAGTAGTAACATGAGTTAAGTGAGGCCGTGGAGGGACGGACACGAGCAGCATCCTCCCCTTTGAGGTTCTTCCCCCCTTTGGGAGTTCCTTAACTGGAGGGGGAGCCCGGAAGGGGGGTGTCCAGAGGGGGGAAGGATCGGCGGGGGAGGGATGTCATACTCCATATTGACTTCGTCATCTAACAAACGTCCTCCAACGTCATCGATGAATGCGTACTTCTGCCACTATCAAACGTTTCCGCCCTGAGAAATCCTGCAACAAGTGCTCACAGAAGCAAATGCCCTCTACCATGCCGAGATTCTGCGGAGTACAACTGGAAATTGTCATAACAAAATAGCTATGGTGCCTGCAAGAATAAAGACCGGGCCCACTCTTGTCCCTCTTCTTTTTAATTCATCCTATTTCTTCTTTACAGACTTTTGTCTGTCTTTTATTGCTCGCATTTATAACATGCGCAAAGTAATTAAGACAAAAACTAAGAATCGACACCTCCCACTTTAATTGTCATAGAGTATTAATATATTCCCCAATCCTGTTCTTCATCGCGTCGTTTTTCCTTCTCTATCATTTTATTGAGATAATTAATCCTATGATTAACCCATTCCCTGACTTTAGTATTTTGATGAGTTTTTAATACTTCCAGAGCAGTCAATTCCCTCTGGTAGTAGGGAACCAATGAACCGGTCCATCCAAAAGAACCCATATTTGCCGATATAGAGGATAGAACTGCCTTATTATCTCCAAAGTTATCGATTAAAAATCTTGCCCTGGGTGATATTTGGACACCATCTTTTGTATCAAGTAATACATCAGTTGCTTCTGCCAAAAATTCTGGTGCTATGTCAGGTTCTTGGAAACACCACTCCCTTAACAGTTCATCAGGAAGTTCTGCCAGTACACTTGTCTTTTTATTGTCGAACATATTTCCAGTACTAAGGAGTTCCCTTAACTTATACCTTTTTAGTGGATCTGCATTCCTTATTGATTCAGAAAATACTGGCCATACCTCTCGGCCATAGCGCTGAAACAGTCTTCGAACTAATGGCTGCATGTAATGCCACAAATCACTAAAGTCTATCTCAGAGCAACTATCAACAATTTTATGAGAAATCTCCTTAGCAAATTCTTCGCTTTCTAAATTCAGCAATTTTTCAACAACGTCACGCCACTGATGCATATCAATCTGTCTTTGTCTTTTATCTTTATCTAAAGGCAGTATAATTACAATTTCTTTGAAGGCACCCGTGCATTGTTCCCACCTTTCTTTATTGCTGTGACAATACATGAAAAGGATATCAAGAGCCGCCCATGCTGCAACGGGCGATACAGCGGCAAGTTTCAGCACAAACTGACAAACGATATCGACAGAAAGATGATCTAAAGACTTACCGTAGGAAAAAGTACTTACTGAAATAGGTATAATTTTGTTTTGTGCTGTCAATTCAACAAGTAAATTCAGCTGGGCTTCAGTTACTTTACCAGAATTTACGATATTGGCATAATAAGGAATCAAGGCTTCTACTTCGGATAGTCTTTCTACAATGTCTACCCACCGAGATGGATCAAGATTGAATATCCCATTTAAGATTCCGAGCAAAAGGCTAATATTTGGCTTTTCTATCTTTGTTATTTTTTTTACAGTCTGAGATAGCAAAGGCTCCCATTTACACGCCGCTTGTACCAAATTTTTTGCAAACCAATACGACATCCTCTGTTCCCCGATTAATAAATCATCTATATGGGGGATTATAGAATCGAGATCCTCTGAAAGTTCTGTCGCCAGCACCTTAGCGTTTTCTGCAGCCAAATCTATGAATTGCCCATCTTTCCCTTGCTCATGTTCATAAGGCGGGCTAATCACGTACAGCTTTAATCGGTCGCCTAGTTCATGAGGGGTCAATAAACGAATCCATTCTTCCATTTTTGCCTTTCCCTCCGGAGGCATTTCTTCACCTTCATAGCGCAGGCTATCTTTGATGCTATCTAATGCTTCTATCCAGAGAGGTCCTTCGGATTCTACGATCTTTCTAATAACGATATCCAGTGAATCCACCCGGCCATTCTGCATAAGCCCTCGTATATGGTGCGCAATTGCCATTTTTGCGACTGATGCAAGAGGATCCCGTTCTGCAACCAAGTTGCATAAGCGGTTTAATGCATCATCCAAATATTCGAATACTTCTCCCCAGACTTTTGGTCGCCATTCTTTAAGAGGCTCTCCGCTTCCTTGATATTCAGCGCCTATCATTCGGCTCCCGCCATGCGTATCTATTACTTGCTCCAAGGCTTCAACTGCTAATTTTCTGACAGAATCTCTGTTATTGCCTAAAGCGAAGTCAATCACTTTCATTCGTAAACTGGGAGGAGCTTCAGTCCCTGATAGAAAAGGTCGAAACAACTGTTTGAATTGTCCTGTAGCATTGTTACCCCAACTTTCGTTTTCCGCAGATGCTAATAGCAGAAGCGAATTCGCCGCTTCTTCAAAGGATCTTTCATGAAAACATAGCTTCTCCAAAGCCCAGACAAGGTTACGGCGGACATTGCCACAAATCGCAAGTAACTCTTCTTCGTTTAAATGGTTAATAACACCTGATAATGCTTTGCTTGTAGCTTCAGGGTTCACTTCCACTAGGGAGCGGAAGAGACGTGAACCTCGGTCAGACAGGATCACTTCCGCTTGGCCAAAAGGGCCTTGTGGGCCACACATATCTTCAACTAGCTTTTTAACTTCAGGAAGGAAATCAAGGCGAGAAATCTGTTCGCAAAAGCTTGCCACTAAATTACCTGGCATATCGGCAGCGATGACTTCCATTTGCTTTTCTCGTCGAGTCCTTATCCACCATTCTGCAGCAAGCCTGATTGCCAAAGGTTTCGGAACTAATCTAGCAAAACGCCCTCTCCTGTCGATTAGACCTCGTTGCTCAAATCTTTTTATACAATCATAAAAATCGTCGATATTTACTTCAGCTATTTCGTTTGCAATAAACTTATATTCCCCTGAGACATCTTCGTCTAATCCAAAACGATCGAAAAGCGCACATCCTTTCAATATCTTTTCGTCTCTTTCATTAGGCTCTCGACCTCCCCATAACATCTTTCGAGCCAGTTCGTCATCCGTAAGTCTTCCCATGTCTGGTACCTGCTCAAGCCTAGCATCTGCTAATAATACGGCCATTTGAGGGAACCCTTGTGCAAACAACACTATCCGATCAAGGTCCGGTATCTGTTTACCATAAACAGGCTCAAGCATTTGCTTTATATGCTCATCTGATAACTGTTTGAGTTGAATATCGTCTTTTTTACTGGATCGCTCTAAATTGTAATCGAGAGTGAGCAGACTTAGCTTACTATCAATGCGCTGTATTTCCTGCACCATTTTATTGTGCAAAGAAACATCACAGTTGTCGACCACAACAATGCCCTTGAGTCCACATTGAATCCAATCACTTATTAAGCCTAAGATTGAAGAATTTGCGCTGGCATCAACGTAAACGACTTGCATGCTCAAATCATGATGCTCTTCAACATCCCGAAAAACTTCGAGGGCTAGCCTTGTTTTCCCTAGCCCAGAAAGTCCGATAATTCGAGCGCATTTTCTATCCTGTATTAGTAGATCTCTAAGGTTTGTTAAAGCTATCTGTCTTTGAGTGTCGGCAATGAATGGAAAACGTTGGTATTCGCTATGTTGACTCCAGTCCGTCCATGTTTTAAGTCCTGGTGCCAATGGACGTCCCACCCAATTTAGAACAGCGATAATAGCTGATAAATACTTGTTTACCCATCCTTCTATTCTTGCGGCATCATAAATGTCAATCGTTGCCGTCATAGCACACGACTTACCTAACTCTGACAATTTCTCTCTGATCTTAGTAATTCTTTCTGTTTTCTGATCGATATTTAACTCCTGATTTATAAAAAGTATATATGCAGCACCACTATCTAGAGCCTCCTCAACCATGTGCTTCATTGAGCCATCACGGTTCACAATTTCATTAGCACAATCGGTAGGTCCCATTTCAGTAGCCTTATTTTGAAACTGTACGTACCTATGTGGAAGATAGTCCGTATTTGGTAGGCCATCTCTCCATTTAATCCTTCCATCTTCACCACCATCTGGAACCGTTATATTTAGAGCAACCTCTACAGCCCTTTCTGCAATACCTGAACTCCTAGCCTCAAGATGCAACAACAATTTGAGGAGCTTTGTCAGCTGGATAGAATTCAGGTCTTTTATGTCGACAGATTCAACTTTAAATAATGTTGGCATTACCAACCTCCAATTTTATTGTTAATTAACATCAAAGAACTTAAAAACATAGGGACACTTCCCTCATTATTGATTATTCTATAACACTCCGTGATAATACCTATTATAAAATGAAATCATCACATTTTCATGTAGGATCAAATTGCGTTCTTGCATGTCGAGCTGAGAGGCAAGAGTCCTTCCAGTAGTGCGCGTTTAAGCCTGCTTAATTGCAGTTGACTACAACCCGAATAGGACAGGTAAAGAACGCTTAACAGAAAGAACTCTATTCTTGACACATTCTATTGCATTCCCCTAAAATCATCGCAAAAGGTGCATGCGGCACAATAAATACTATTAGGCGGCTTGTTACGACACATGGCAAATTCAAAATCAAAAAGAAAGGAGCCTCAAGACGTTCTTTACCGAATCAAACGCGGCCTGAGCGCATACGTGAGCTATCTGGCGGCATGTCAGATGAATCAAGCTTTTAGTGAATATATATTATACGAACCTATCTTGCGTATATTCACAGCGCGAGGTTACAGAGTTAAGTGCGAATATGAATGCCCAGGCATCGAGCACGCTAATAGAGGAGACAGAAAAAGAATCGACTTTGTAGCTAATAAGGGTCACTCACTACGAATTGCCCTTGAGGTTAAATGGGCCAATTCAAATTCTCCTGACATTCGGCGCGATTTAGTGAAGCTGCAAGCTTTTCTCAAATCAGAGCCAGAATCCTTATCCTTACTTTGTGTTTTTGGGCGTAAATCATTCATCAAACACCTCCATTTTGGAAAAGGCAAGTTCAAAGAGCGCGGCAAAGCGGTGTACGCTGATCTGCGTAAAACCAAGTATGGTTGCCGGATTTTCCAGCTCCACAATACCTAACAAGCTCGATGCAACCGACGCTCGTACCTACGCGGCTGATCGGGTCGGTATGCAAATAAATAGGGAACAATAATGCCACTCACTCCAGCCCAAATAGAGCAACTCCAGTCAGCAATAACTGGCTACGCTTTCCCCGCAGTCTATTTTGACTTTAACAATCATATAGAGGTCGTGGCACACGCTATGATGGAGGTTGAAGCTGTAATTGCTGGTCAGTTGAGGGCCCAAGAAGGGGTCATTGTGAAACACGGGTTGGCAAATGTTCTATACTGGGGTTATGCTCAAATTGGGTTTAGAGGAAATAGAGTTAAGGATTTTATGGATAATGCTACCGACCAACAAATTGCCGGTTTTCAGGCCCTGATAACAGACAATGTCATACCAACGATGATGGAAATTAAACATATTAAACTGCCTCAGTATTCGGGCATGTCATTTATATCGAAGATACTTATGTTTCTTAACCCAAGCACCTATTGCGTGCTGGACAAGCAGCTGTCAAAATTAAGAACCCCAGGTTCTCCGAAAATTCTTAATGAACTGGCTTTCAGCCACACTGAAACGAAAATCAGAATAACAAATCATAATGAAGCCGTCTATAACGACTGGCGTAACGAGTGTTATGCAATTAGCCAATTATATTTTCAGGGCAATTATCGGGTAGTTGATGTAGAGAGAGGCTTCTTCAATCTCATTCAACAAAATTATTTATTGGATGCACAGGCAATTTATAATGGCGCATAACCAACAAATCGAGGCGACAGGGAATAGCCTCTGAGGTTTTTTACAAAGGTTGGTTGCCGCCGGCGCGTCAGCCATATAGTTACTTCTTTTCATAATCATTAATTTTCATCACAAACTATTTTTTACTCTTTGCAGGTGTTGTTTGAAGGATTATCTTCTCACAGAAGTTCACGTCAGGGGGTAACTGCGTAATTCTGTGGAGTACAATTGGCAAACATCACAATGTATGAAACAAGACCTAATCCCGGAGTTTAAGCGTACACTTGATGCAAATACGTACCAAATTTTCCTATAGTTTGACCATCTAGGAATAAAGACGTGACCCCTCCTTCTATTACTTTATCTATTTCACGCGGCACTATATCAATATGGTCGAATTCAAGAAACTCCTTATCGATACAACATTTCTTGAATTTTTTCCCACTGCCACAAAAACAGACATCATTCCTTGGCAGCTTTTTGAAGTCAGGATTCTTTTCCCTGCGCTTCGAGAATTTCAGATGATTAAAAGATAACGGATTCATTGTTTTGGAAGTCAGCAAATGTGCTAAGTATCTCACCGGCTCGAATTGAGGGCCGTCATCTTCGTACTTAACTACGCATCGTTTATCTTGAGGATGCTTGACCATTGCAACATGGTCAATTGATCCAATACCTTTTGCCGTTCCATAAGCCAGTTTCCCTCGATACAGTTCTCCCTTAATATGCTCGCATTCAAGCGAATCAATGTCTTTACCACAAATGCTACATTCAAACAAGTCTACTCTTGCGCCCATGCTGAAAAACACATTATAGGGATAGAGCTTTTCCAACTCTATAAGCTGATTTTCAAGAAAATCGATCAAGCGTATTCCAGTTCCGCTTGAGAACTTCTTAATGGATCGTAAATGATCTAAACTGTCTTGCAAACTGTACCATGAATCCGCAAACTTTGAGCCAGCTATATTCATCCAGGTTGCTGAATATGAACCCATCAGGTTTATAAACCTGTTCAGTAAGTAGACCTCGTTAAGAACTTCATCCCTTTCGTTTTCCCATGCGGAACTTTGCAGGTCTACAGCCGACCTTATTTTGTTCAATTCAGAAATGGCTTGCGCACTGTTCATGCTATCAACCAGATTCATGAAGTTAATTAGATCGGGATGCAACTTTTGGAATAAGAAGGCTACATGGTCGGTAACAAACATCTATTCATCCAGAAAGCGGTTGAGGTCAAATTTTTTAATTGCCTTTTGCAAGCCCTCAGCATCTCCTTCATAGCTAAACTTCTTCGAGACGCCTTCCTGCTTATCATGAAAGACAGCCTCCAAGTGAACCCTTGGCTTTTCATTTCGCAATGCACCTTTCATGCGATCGTATAGGTAGTTTGATACAAGGTTCAAATAAATCGGCAGTGCTACGTCAGAAGCAAGAAATACAAGTGGCAGCCAGAAATCGCTGCTTCTGAGTACTAATGTACCGTCCCCCTTATCGATTGTAAGATTAATTTCAGGGTGATTGCGGTCAAGCCATTTGGAGAAATCGCCTGCATTCGGACTCATAAGTTTTTCTTCACAACTGTGATACGGTCTTGGAACAAATTTCAGCCCCACTATTCCTGCCCGTAGGAAACTCTGGAAATCGGGGTCATCAACAACTGCCATCTCGCAAGTCTCTTTGTCATCGAGAAAATGCAGTCTAGGGAACTCCTGCCCATGACCCTGCTTATCTGAATTATCAGCCATATTCATTCTCAATCTCCATCGGCTTAATTCTTTCTCAATTTCAAAGTGCTATATATATTTCTACCAGAAGTCATGAATATTATCAACCTGCTCAGACCGCGTAGTATCAGGTGTATTCGAAATTTCGAAAAATAAAAGGAATGGGGTCAAATTTTTATTATTGATTATTGATTTCCAAAAAGAACCACACAGAATTAAAAGGTTATGCAGCCGCGTGGACTACTGTGAGGAGTTAATTCCGCGCAGTCCACCTAGTTCACCTTGTTGCGGCATTTGCCCAATTATACCCTTTCCCCGTGACGGCGGTTATGTAAGTCATTGGCCCCTTTATGGCCCCTTTATGGCCCCTTAGAACATATTCCGTTCCTTTTCCAGTAATCCCAATTTGATCAATAATGTTTCTTTTTACAAGCTCGTCTAAATCTCTTGATGTTGTTCTTTTAGAGACTAAAACCAACTCCTGATATGCTTTATTTGTGATCCTCCCCTTTTCCTTCACAAAAATCACCGCCTTAATCTTACGCTCATTCAAGCCCGATTTTTTCAGATTCTCTTCTGTTAGCCTGTCCTTATAAAAATTGACCGCCATTACTCCGTGTTTCTCATGAAAATCAGGCTCCGGTAATTATCCGCTCAATGCGAGTCTCTAATCTCATAGGCCTTTGTCAAATGCTCAAAACTCATATTTGCCAGAACAGCATTATGCGGTATTAGCACATATTTCCATGGCTTCTTGCCATTACTCAGATTGAATTCCGTTGCGTGTTTACAATACTCAAGGGCAGCCGCTGCTTTCTCCTGCACCTCATTCGTTTTTATATCCCCTTCTTTTTTTGTCTCAATAAGGTATATGGCATCCTTTGTCTCGGCTACGAAGTCAGGATGATATTGCCTTGAGTTTTTATCCCAATAGATTTTGAACTGTCTACGTGAGGGTCTTAACCACTTTGTCACCGCCCCGGCATCTTCCAGTATTATTGCAAAGTCCTTCTCGGTCTTGGTATCGAATTTGTACTTGTCATGACAGGACTTCCTGAATCCGCTGAATACCTTTGCGGGGATTGTATTTGTCGGGGTAATCGTATCCCTGAAGTGATGGATGCTGTCTCTGGTATATTTCTCGAAATTATGCTCTTCAATTGTCGTAAAGGGCTTTATTATCGGCTTCTCATAGCTTGGCGCCTCAACCTCGAAATGCTCAAGCATCTGTGCATAGATAAATCCCCCGATATCCCGTTTGTGATACTGAACCACATTCATCAGTCCATTATCATCGAGATAGCTTCTGAACTTGTCTGCCGTTTGCCGTGCAAGCTTGAATAATAAATTCGCCTGTTCGTCATAATCTATCTCAGAATAATTGATTAGCTCATTGACTATGATATTCTCCGGGCTGTCAATGACAATCCTGCCTTGTCCAATTACGATATCGGTCTCGTTCCCTCTGAGGGTCCTTCTCAATATCTCCTCGGACACGGGTTGATAATTTAATCGGCTTGTGTCCAAATCAAAGTCTCTGAAATATGACCTTACCTGATTGCTCTGCTGGATGATTATTCGGGGAATCTCTATAATGTTTTCAGCAAATTCGGACACGATTTTCTCGTAAGATCGTTCTATCTCCTCAATCAGCTCTTTTACAAACATCTTCTGCTGAGGAGAGCTTTCTATTCTTTCCCTTACCTTCTCAATAGCAGCCTGTTTGATTTCGCTTCCGGTAAGTTCAGCAACACTTTTAACATTATCGCTAAGCTCCGGCAGAATGGATACAAGTGTTTTATGGACATCTAAACTTGCCTGTGCCTTATACTTTTCCAGCGGCTCGGCTATCAAATCAATCCTTTCCTGTTCTTCGGTAAATTTCTTTTCAAACAGTGAAACCGAGGTAACTACCTCTTTGGATTGGTTTATCTCATCCACATTTATCTCGATGATGTTTTCCCTTCTTATAATCGAATCGGGCTTGTTGGCTTCGTCAATGATTTCCTGAAACCTGTCATGTGCAACGATGGTAAGTTTATCAGCCTTGATATGTCCCGTCCTCTTTCCATAGGGCAGTCGTAATCCCCTTCCAATGGTCTGCTCCCTCAGCGTCATGGATGCCGCCGTCCTCAAGGGGATAATCGTATAAAGATTCGTTACGTCCCATCCTTCCTTGAGCATATTCACGTGGATGACAATCTCGATTCTGTTGTCAGGGCTTTCCAATGAAAGCAGTTTAGCGATATTTTCGTCCTTCTCCTCACCGGTCTGGTTAGAATGGATTTCCATAACCTTATCGGTATAATCTCCGCCAAAGAAAGCTCTCGATACCATCAACTCCCTAAGTTTGCTGGCATGTTCAGTGTTCTGGGCCACTACAAGCACAAAGGGCTTTACTGTATTGACCTTGTTGTCACGGGCATAAATATCGAGTGCAACCTTTGTGTCTTCATGTATACGGACTCCGTCTTCAAGCTTAATTCTATCCAGTTCCTCAGCGGAATAGTGTGAAGGATCGAAATCCCTTCTGGTGGCAACGGCCGGCTCTTTTACAAAACCGTCCCGAATGGCTTTTGCAAGAGAATATTCATAGACTACGTTCTTGAATTTGATAGCTCCTCCGCTCCGCTCAATCTTCGGAGTTGCTGTAAGTTCAAGCCCAATAATGGGGTTCAATTCGTTTATCACTTCCATGCCCCTGTCGGCGCGGTAGTGGTGGGACTCGTCCATCAGGAGAACAAGATCATCCAAATTAGAGAGGTAGTTAAAATATGACTCCCCAAGAAACTCCGACAGCCTCTTTATGCGTGGAGCATTTCCGCTTCTTGTCTCCGCGTTTATTTTTGAGATATTGAATATATTGATGTGGACATCGGAATCAAAGAGCTTTGCGTTAGTGTAATTGTCTCCTGTAATTATGACGGGCTGATTATGGACGAATTCTCCGATTCCTTGAAAAACATATTTGGGATGAGTAGAAACAGAGAAGTCATTAATCAGTTTATCGTAGATTGTTAGATTCGGGGCCAAAACAAAGAAATTCTTTATCCCCTTAGTCAGATAGAGGTAGGCTACAAATGCGCCCATTAGTCGTGTCTTACCGACGCCTGTTGCCAGCGCAAAGCAGATTGAAGGAAAATTTCTTTCAAAGTCTGTGCAGGTAGGGTAAGAACTTTTTACTATTTCCAACTGCTCTTTGAGAAAAGTCCCCTCGGATGCGTTAGCGGTGGAATTCCCATCTTGAGAGGGGTTGGGGGTGTGTTTTTTCAAAGTCAGTCTATCAACCAACTCTGCCAATATATTCAGACTCTCTGCCTGTGGAGGACGAAGGCTTAATCTGTTCTTAATCGAGTTTGCTATTCTGTCCATTACTCATCCTCTGTATTAAATAATGCCGGTTCTTTTTGATCAGATTTCCTTTTTACTTTCTTTTTCTCTTTTACCGGTCCGTTCGGAACAAACTCGGGTTCATCCGGATTAACCGGCATATTCACTATATTCAGGCTGTAGTCTTCCCTGCCAAATTCGCAGCGTCCCAAAAGCAGATTCGGTATTTTCTTGACTGTAATATTTGGATAACGATTACCACATGCCTTTGAAAATGACTTGCAGCAAATAAGCAGGCTTTCGTCAGGTTGCATCTCCTCATTAATTTTATCGAGAAACTCAACAGTGATAAAGTTCGTTGTGGTGAAGATATAGTCTTTCTCCGTTGATCTGCCCTGCTTCCAGTAAATATGTTCATCAGGCGAATATTTGAATCCCTCATGCTTTGCCATTGCAGCGGCAAGCATGTCGGCGTTATACCGTTCGTCAATAATCCAGTTGCCGTATTTGTCCTCTTTAAGCAGGCTTGGTGCAAGGTAGTAATATTTAAATCCACCGCCTCCCTGCCAGTTCACCGCCTTTGATATCCCGCCCTGATCCGTTCCGTCAACAACCTTTCTCAATCGCGGCAGACAGTGGGTGTGGCAATGCTCGCCAAGCTCAACCATTATCCATTTTCTCCCCATCTTGTGAGCAACCGCTCCGGTAGTGCCTGAACCTCCGAAGGAATCAAGAACCCAATCGCCGGGGTTCGTGGCAATGGTACAAATGCGCTCAAGGAGACTTTCTGGCTTCGGTGTAATGAATCCGCTGTCCCCAAATAACGTCAAAATCTCTCTCTTTGCGTCCTGATTACCACCAACCTCTTTATATGGCCACCATGTACGAGCAAGAACGCCCTGCTTGGCGTATTTTAAATGAACCTTTCTCGTAGGCATTGCATTTCCGTCTTTACCAAAATAGATTTTACCACTTGCACGCTCGTCTTCGAATTTCTCCAGCGGTAGTGCCCAGTGTCTTCCAAGAGATGGTTTTATTTTTCTACCAGACGGAAGCACGACCTCATAACGATATTTTTCTCGTTTCGCACTGTCCTCCGTGCGCACATCAAGCGGATATGTTCTCCATGGTCCATCAGGGTCTTTATCTGGATTAGTAAATCGCCCCGCCTGCTCTTCGTTTCTTGGAATAACATTCCATCCAGTTTCAAACCAGTTGTCTGACTTGGCAAAAACCAATATGTGATCATGATCAGAACTAAGTCCACGTGCATTACTTTTCGGAGTATAGACCTTTTCCCACACAACATTTGCTATAAAGTTATTGCGCCCAAAAACCTCATCACACAATACTTTGAGGTAATGTGCTTCATTATCATCAATTGTGATCCACAATGTCCCGTCATCTCTCAGAAGTTTATGGATTATCTCAATCCTCGGTTTCATCAGGTTGAGCCAGATCGAATGTTCTACTCCGTCATCGTAATGCGTGAATGCAGAGCCGGTATTGTAAGGCGGATCAATAGCTGCGCACTTTATCTGCCCTGCAAAATCCTGCTCAAGGGCTTTTAGCGCAAGAAGGTTGTCGCCGTGGATAAGCATGTTACCGCTGTTCTTATCACCGTAAGACCTCTCCGGGTCTTCAATCAATATCCTCGGCTCCAGCCTCGGCTGCTCATCCTTCCCTATCCATGTGAGCTCAAGTTTTTGTTTCTTTGTCATAATGACTAACTTATCGATGTTGGTAAATTCAATTTATCAAATAGTACCGCGTTACGCATTTTTGCATCTGCAACCATCTTGGAATATGAAATAACCTCGAAATATGCATCATAATTTTTTTGGTAGCCAAAAAAACCCTGTCCGTCCGCTGTTTTATCCAGCCCAAAAAACTTAGCCTGCTTTTCAAGAGATGGTGCCATATCACAAACTATATAACAGAAGAAATGAATGCCTTGCTGGAAAGGAACGTTCCTACCGTCTGTTGTACGCGCCTTTCCTGCCTTAATAGCTTCGATGTATTCGACAACTTGATTGAAGGGATTGTAGCCTTTTGTATAATCATCTCGCATAGGTCTCTTAAACTCAATTATCGTAATTGTAGGGAAAGTCATTTCTTTAGAAGGCGAGAAAGCGCACGCCTTGTCAAACACTATTATGTCAGGCTCCTTTTGACTATGGCTTTTCAGTGGTTTCAACGTTCTGAGTTGCTTGTCGGAAGCCAAAAATTTGTGATATGCAAGCTTTTCATCTATAAGCCAGAGATTGTGCTTGTCAAACTCAACTTCAGCCGAGGTTGACCCTCTTGGAAAAATAATATCGTGAATTCTGTCTTCGGTTCTATATTTACCAGAATCTTTAATGGTGAGTTGTTTATAAAGAAAATCAAGTACTGCCCTTCTGTGACATACATATCTTGCCAAATCAGATGAATTTAAGGCAGTTACCAAGTCAAAATATTCCTTTAGTTTATTCTCGTAATCCTCAAAGTCAGTATCGCTTTCGATATCTTTCATCAGACTTTTTCCATCAGCCTTAGCCTTTAATTGCAATGACTGATAGGCTTCATACATTTTTAAATCAAGATCATCATTCTTTATTTCAGGATCATATATAACAACGTTTTCAGCGATATGATTCATTATTGGGCGATACATTGGTGCCTCAGTTTCAACGAACGATTCAAGACGCTCCTTAATTTTCTTTGTGACCGGCTCAGTAAATGCTTTTAGAAAAGCACCACTCTGGTCAATCGAGGCTTTTTTGATTTCGCTCCATGCAACTTCTTCGGGAAGCAATTCATGTAAATCTTCTGCTATGTTGAAATCTGTCCTCTCAGAGGTAACGCAGGCATCAAGAACTGCTGACTCTACGTATGAGGCATAGACAAAAAGTCGGCCGTCGTCGTCTTGCAGTCGCTTAACAAGCCCTGGCAGCTTGCCAGTAATTTTTTCCGATTTCACTACTCGGTCATATGCACAAAAATGGATATAGTGATCATTGGCATGCGAGGAGTATAGCTTTACATGACGCATAAGAAAATCCTGAGACTTTATTTTATAGGGATCAAGTTTTGAATTAGCCGCCATTTCTTGGACAAAAACATCATTGAGGTTCAATATGTCGTCGGTACCATTGTCCCTTAGAATAATTGACGGGCAATTTACTCGGAAGAAGTAGGAGAGGAAATGTTCGACAACATATGCAGCTATTGTCTCCGGTTTTTTAGGGCAAGTTTTGGCGTACCTGTCTTTGAAGCCAATCAATCTGACAGTTGTTAAGCGGTCTTTTTTTTCAGATAACGATGAGTCTAAACTTTCTACCCCATCCCCTTTAGGCACAAAGGAAAACTGGCGATACTTCATCTGATCGGCATCGGCGTAATGACTTTCTATCTGCACGGTGTCGAAAGCTACAAGCCAAAAAAAGCGTCCAACTCCTTTGCCACCTCTCTTGGCCTTGAAAGTTGTATCCGAAGTCTGAAAAAAAGTGAGATTTTCATCCGTAAAGCCGACACCGTTGTCTTTAATCTCAAATCCAGTTATATCGGGGGCTGTCCGATCCTCTTTTGAGAGAAGAGAGGCGGAATCTCTGTTCACTACTATCTCGATCCGACCTTGCGTTTCACCCGCGCTTTCGATCGCATCAAACGAATTCGCAACGGCTTCGAACAGTGGCAATAGTGGCTTGCTGGGACGTAAGTTTATGTTTCTCACACGACCTAAAACATCAGTATACATTGGCATAATTCATTTCCTTTCACGCGGTAGATATTTTTTCAACTCTTCTACCTACGCGGTTTGCACTTTTCCACTTTTACCCTTTGGCTCCAGCCTCGGCTAATTCTCCTCGCCTATCCATGTGAGTTCAGGTTTTTGGGGTTTAGCCATTCACTATCTCCCAATACCCGCCTTTGTCGGGGCCGACACGCTTGATTAAGCCTTTTTCTTTTAACCATGAAATATTTTCCTGTATTTTCCTGTGTGAGATTCCCACTAATACAGATAATTCTTTTGCCGATATGTATTTATTTTTCTGCATATGGCTAATAATTTTTTGCCGGGTTAAGGTCAATTTTTCTACGCCCTTTTCTACGCCCTTTTCTACGCCCTCCCTCAGTATTTTCTCCCCAGTTTCTCCATCCTTTTTACCGGCCTTCTGGAATTTATCCGCTTTAAGAGAATAACGCGGATCACGATAAAAAGTGACCCGAAAGAATGCATCCATTTCAAACACGGGCTCTTTCAGCCCTGCATCACGCATAAGCTCTCTCATGCGCTCAATACCGGAACCCATACGCTCAACTTTACCCATGCGATGAAACAGATCGGCAATAATCGGATTTCTTCTTACAGAGGACTTGCCAAAATCCCGCTTTGTAATTCCGTCAGGTAATCCCCCGGGGTTTTCTATCTCAACACGGTCATCGTAAATTCTTACATATATACTTGTTCCTTTAATCGCATAATTCCTGTGGACTATCGCATTAACAACTGCTTCCCTTAAGGCGTCTAAAGGAATCTCGTAAATATCAAACCGGTCAAAACCACGAATTTCACTGCGGACGTTCAAATGTTTCTTTAAAAATGCAACTGCTTCATTAAACTGGATTAAGAGGTCATCTTTCACATCATTACGGTCATAAATGTTCGTTTTATCCGTTCCCTTGAAAGCGGCAAAGATACTTTCTGTATGAGGGATGAACTTTTCAATTTTGGAAGCAAACATTAAAGCCCCTGCATTGTTGATTTTGTCTTTTGTGTAAATGCTCAGACTTGTAAGAAAGGAGGCAAGATTTGCCTTACTAATCTTATAAGACATATGCGCTTCCTGTAAAAATGATTTAACTTTCTTGAGTGAAATTTCCTTAAGGCTTAAATCCTTACAAGTGATATCCTCAAAAGAAATATCCTCAGTCTCGCGAAAAATAGCCCTCACCTCTCTTTGCGTCATCTTCTGTGTTACTGCGTCAAGTCGCCTGAAATAACCGGATGATGAACCGTATGGCTTTTCATCTCCCTCTGCAACCTCAATAACAACAATCTGTCCCACTTGTCGGATATTTTTAAGGTGGATTGACGGATCACAGTTCCGGGCAATAGCATTTATTTCCGCCTTCATTTTATTGGTCAGCTTTTCACCTACAACCTTCCCTCCATCATCGACTCCGAGAAGCAATAGCCCGCCTTTTGAATTGGTAAAAGCGACAATATCACGGTCAATCTTTGGCGTATATCTCTCCTTAAACTCAACCGTTAAGCCCTCGCCTTCTTTAATAAGAATGTTTATCTTGTCAGCATCAAGCATTTAGTCTATATCCCCTTCTAAACTACCTTCCATTTTATAGTAAACAACTCATTAGTTTCTGTTTTTTGCTTCATCCTTGCCTCTATCTCATTAATCAGATTTTCCTTTCTTACGTCCACCTCGTCCTGCGCCTGATAAAGATTCTGTCGTAATTCATTCCGCTTTTTTCCCATTTCTTTAATCTGCCGCTGTGCCTTTACTTTTTCCTCAAGATTCAGAATCTTCTTAGCCTCAGTCTTTCTGGCTTTAATCTCCCTGTCAAGCTCCTTCAATTCTATCTCAATACTGCTTTTTACGTCATCAGCCCACTTATCCAGCTTCTCCATCTCGGTATCAAAAAAGCCGCCATTGCGTTCAGCGCTGATTTGCAGAATTTCAGCCTGCTGTTTAAGAGCAATCGTTTGAATTTGTTTTTCAACCTCCCCTAACCCCTCCTTATCAAGGATGGGATTAACTGCAGCCGTCAGGGAAAAAAGCCTTTGACATTGTTCTATATCAAGTTCTAAGCCATTATCGGTTATTCCACATAAAAGAATATTGTCTTCCGATTCAAAGGAATGAATGGTGAGATTTACTGCTGACAGCCAGCCTGCTTTGCCGACAAGCGGTTCGAGAATGCTGATTCTCTTTGTTGTATTTGAGTAATCAAAAATAAGCTCGCTGCTGTCCAGCGGCAATGATTTGCACTTATCAATAATTCGCTGGGCAAGGGGATGTCCAATCCTGTAAATGTTAGCGTCCTCGATATTCTTGCCTATCCTGTAAGGTCCCGGATGTATCGGTTCACTGCTGAATGGATTTTCCCGCAGCATGAAAGAATACCCATCTTCGACAAAATCGGCATAAGGGTCAAGATAGTATTTAGTCACCTGCCAAAGCCAGTTTTCATATTTTGAAAGATACTCCCTGCTTTCCTTTAAATTGATCCTTAGTTTTTCATGCACTTCCTCGTCAAAGTTTTCAAGCAACCTTTGTCTGGTAAGACTCATTGTCTCATCAATCTGCGGCTCCATCTCTTTCTGAAGTGCGTCAAATGCACATTGTATTTCATCTTCTGTCCTGCATTGCTGGTAAATCTGGGCAATGCGCTTTTCAAAATCCACTCCTGATTCAATGCTTCCAAGCACTTCATCGCTTGCGCCAAAAACGCCTTCAAACAATTTGAATTTCTCGGAAAGTAGTTGAAAGACCCTCTGGTCAGCGGCATTCTTCCTATTCAGAAAATTGACCACAACAACATCATGCCTTTGTCCATAGCGATGGCATCTTCCGATCCTCTGCTCAATCCGCTGAGGATTCCATGGCAGGTCATAATTTACTACCAATGAACAAAACTGCAAATTAATTCCTTCAGCGCCCGCCTCGGTAGCAATCATGATGACTGCTTCATCTCTGAAATACTCAACCAGCGCAGCGCGCATGTCCGCGCTTTTTGAGCCGGTAATCCTGTCAGTCCCATGATGCTTTTCAACCCAGCTTTTATAAATCTCCTGAGATTTCCGGTCTGTATTTGAGCCGTTAAACAGGACAATCCTTCTGCTGTATTCAGTATTCTCCAGAATGTTTTCAAGATATTTCTGCGTTCTGGTTGATTCGGTAAAGATAACTGCCTTTTTGCTTCCACCCCTTCTTTCCGCTTCTGCAAATCCGGCTTTCAGCGCGGTCATTAAAACCTCTCCTTTGGAGTTCTTTTTTATGGACTTTGCCAGTGCATGAAATTCTTTCAAAGACTTACTTTCTTCTTTTATTGATTTTATTTCTTCAGGGGTGTACGTCTTAATTTCTTCTGTTTCTTCATCATCTTCAGTCCATTCGTCCTTTATTTCATCGAATGTTTCAAAATCCTCGGTAATAGTTGATTCTAAAATAGGGGCGGCTTCCTGATTTATAACAATTGCATCCAATTTGTCGCCAAGCGCCTCCAGCGTTCCTGAAATAGCATAGGTAGAGGATGCAAGCAGTTTACGTAGAATAAGGGTCATCAATTGCCTTTGGCTTGCGGGTAAGGCATAAAGGTTCTGACGCTGCAAATATTCTGATACCAGATCATAAAGGTTCTGCTCATTCTCAGAAGGATAAAACTCCTGTGTGATGGGAATACGGTTGGTGTATTTTACATATTCAAGAACCTGCCTTCTCAGTGTCCGCTTGCAAATAGGTTTTAAACGTTCCTTCAAATCATCAAAATTATCATTATTAGTCAAACGCGCAAACTGGCTCTTGAAGCTGGTCAAATCTCCGAACGTAAAGTCATCAATGATGCTTACCAGGCCGTAAAGTTCCATGAGAGTATTTTGAAGCGGAGTTGCTGTCAGCAGAAGTTTGGGATAATTCGCTACAGCAACCTTTATAGAATTGGCGATTTTGTTGGTATTTTTATAAACATTCCTTAAGTGGTGAGCCTCATCAATGACTATCAGATCCCATTCAATCTGTTTGATATAAACATCTTTTGCCCTTGCGAAATGATATGAGCATATTACAATCTCTTTTTGTTGAAACGGGTTCAGATTGCCATTCTTGATTCCCTGATTAAAAGATTTTGTTTCAAGTATAGTTGACGATAAAAAGAATTTATCCATCAGTTCCTGATTCCACTGTTTGCGGAGACTTGAAGGAACGATAATCAAAATTCTTCTCTTTCGTTCAGCGCATTTCTGGGAAATGACAATCCCGGCTTCGATAGTCTTTCCCAATCCTACTTCATCCGCTAAAATAGCGCCTTTTGATAGTGGTGAACGGAAGGCAAACAACGCGGCTTCTACCTGATGGGGATTAAGATCAACCTGCGCGTCGGATAAAGAAGCAGCAAGTTTTTGCAGGCTGTCGGATGAATACCGGCGTGTAAGTTCGTAGGCAAAGTATTTGGCATGGTAAGGTGTTAATGCCATATAGTTTAGATTAACGCCCTGTTTTATGGACTTCAAAGGATGTGTTTTCTGCTTTTCCAGTCCATACAAGCTGAGGGTCAAGATGGGGATCATATTCATACTTCTTAGGTTTTGAGGTTAAGGTATCATAAGAGGCAAGTCCTGCCGGAACAACATTCTTACGAGTTTCTGTTTCATGTCTATAGGCTTCTACATCTTCTTCCTTTTTCTTTGCCCTCCTTGCCAATTTGACCCCCTTTTTTACTCATAAAGATATTAATATCATTGACAATAAATTGCAAACAGTTCTGTTTGATATACAGGATTAAGGGTGAGGACAGAGCGACTATTTAAACCATATTTATAAAAAGGATTTCTTCAAGAAACACACAGAATTATCAGCTTACACAGAAATGCGGAGCACTGTGATTATGTATAGCTTCACATTTCTGTGAGAAGATAATCCTGCAAACAACACCTGCAAGTACGTATAGCAAGCACATAACGAAAAAAGATGATTTCCGTTGTACTGTTGTGTTCTGTGCATACTTATCAAAAAGTATGACTTTTACTGTCTATAGATAATTCTATAATAAAGAGTACGGGCAGAGTTTGTTTAAAGGGATATACTTATGAACAAAAACTATTTTAAAGGCCTTTGGGGAAATATATTTTCCACTCCTCAGAGTATTCAGTCCTTTTCATATTGTAGTCAAGATAAAAATTATACTTTATTCCTATTTCTTTGAGCAGACTGAGAGATGAAGTGTCAAAGTCGCATCTTTCCATGTAAAATCCTATTGCCTGATGATAGGGGTATGTATAATTTATCTTCTTGAGCATAGACACTAATTTCTTAGCAGAAGCTTTATTCTTTCCCATTTTATATGCGTTGAGGACCTCTTTTATTCCGCCGGAGTAAAATGGCCTTACGGCAATATCGATCAGCGTTCTTTCGATATTTGTCACAGGGACTATTTCACCTTTAGAGGTTTCCTGATCTGCAACCCCTAAGTTATTTGTATGGGTGCCGTTCAAAAGACAAATCTTTCGATCATTGTACGTAAATATGTATTGAGACGCTCTCGGTTTTCTTTGAAAGGCTGCATCGATCCTTGACTGTTCCAGAGCATTATCCTTACGCTGTTTTGCAGATTGCTCAGCGTTAACGTATATTATTTCCGGCTCTCTTCCAGTTAATCCGTGAATGTACATTGCAGTATGATGAGAAAAGTAAGCTTTTGTTTTAAGCGATAGACATAGGCTATAAAGAGGTACTTTTTTACCCCATATGTAACGGATGTAGCTTTTTTCATAAGTAGGAGACAAAAGCGCAATCTCCTTTAGCTGTAGTTTCTTTAGCTGATCAATGAATTTCTGTACACTAAGATTCGTCAAATCCCAGTTGCTACTCTCTTCCCATAGTATATTTCCAATATCTTTCTTGAAAAGTATTTTCCCATCTAATTTCTTGAAATAGGCTTTAATACTTTTTTCAGCTTGTTTAAATTTCGATTGGCTCATTCCTATGGTGTGTCCTCTTTCGTTTAGGTAATCACCCATATGTAAGAAGGTATATATACCTTCTTACATATGGAGAAGTCAACATAAATTACAATTAAATATATTTTTGCAGCGAATGGTTTTATGAGCAAGGTTTTAACGTCTTTTCCGAACTTCCTTAATATGCTATGAAGTCTAAATTGAAGGTATATATACCTTCAATTTAGACTTCATAGCATTACAGCGTATCTCCCCTCTTTCTTACCATCTTTTGTTATGTATATATACCGTAACAAAAGGCAAATAACTACTCAGAGTTAGGATATCCCTCAATAGTATATTTGGAGAGATTTACTTTACTATCCCTATTTTCCTATCAGAGTTATTAGTAAATAAACATAGTATTGCAGCAACACTAAAACATAATAAATTAACATGTCATGGGGACAGCCGAACGAACATATGGCTATATAGCACCTTTAAAACATAATAAATAATCATAGAATTTTAACAATACGTCATTGTAATTTTTAATGAAAAAATACAAACCTATGTTGTTATATTGCATAATAACATAGTATAATAATAGCGCAATAACATAGTACTTATACGAGCAATTGTGAAAATGCTTGCAAAATAGCATAGTAAAGTTGATATTATAGTAAACTGAAAACATAGTAATCTCATAAAAGAGGTTTTGTATGGCAACCGCCAGAGAACAACTTGCAGCATCCCTAGACCTCCTGCGTAAAGCGGCACAGGACGGTATAGTTAGATCATCTGAGCTAAGCCGAAGTAATCGTGAGCGACTGCGGAAACATGGCTTTCTTGAAGAAGTCATAAAAGGATGGCTGATAGTTACAAATCCCGACGTACCGAAAGGCTCAACTATCTCATGGTACGTGTCGTTTTGGCCATTTATGCGGCGCTATCTAAATGACAGGTTTGGGAATGATTACTGTCTCTCTCCCGAGGCATCTCTCAAGCTTCACACCGGTTCTACAGTAATTCCTCAACAGCTCGTAGTCATTACAAGGAAGAAGGGAGTACAGAGAATCGAGCTGCCTCACAGTACGAGCCTGTTACTTTATGAGGATCCAGGAAGATTCCCTGAAAACCGTGTGAATCAAGAAAATATATGGATTATGGACTTGCCGTCCGCGCTGTGCCGTGTACAACCAATTTTTTTTAGGAATTATCCTTTTGATGTAGAACTCGCACTACGTATGGTAAAGGATCTATCTGTCGTCGCAAGAATTCTGGTACAGGGAGGGCATTCTGCAATTGCAGGGAGACTTGCAGGCGCCTATAGAGCCATCAATGAAAATGACATGGCCGAAAGGATTATTAAAGATATGGAAGCTGCAGGCTTTAATGTACGGGAAACCAATCCTTTCGACCACTTTACTCCTTCACTTGCAGCCGGGACTAGAGTCATTTCCCCTTATGTCTCACGAATTGAAGTCATGTGGAGATCAATGCGGGAACAGGTACCCGAAATATTTCCCGAAGCTCCTGGGATCCCCGGCAGTCCCGATGATTACCTCAGGAAAGTTGATGAAATTTATGTTAACGATGCATATAACTCACTCTCTATCGAGGGATATAGGGTTACTCCTGAATTAATTGAGAAGATAAGAGGTGGCGACTGGGCTCCTGACAATAATACTTCTGATAGACAGCAAAGGGATGCTATGGCAGCAAAAGGATATAATCTTGCCTTCCAATCGGTGAAGGAGAGTATAAGAAAAATCCTCGTAGGAGGGATCCCTGCTGAAGTGATTTCTATCGATCATCAAGAATGGTATAAGCAGATGTTTCTACCATCAGTTCAGGCAGGCTTTCTAAAAGTGGAGGATCTTATTGGATATCGGAATGCCCCGGTGTATATTCAAGGATCGCAGCATGTCCCTCCACCTTCAAGTGCTGTGGTTGATTGTATGGAGACGCTTTTCGGACTCTTAAGAGGGGAAAGAGACGCTGGTATCCGCGCAGTGTTAGGGCATTTTATCTTTGTATTCATTCACCCTTATATGGATGGGAATGGGCGCATAGGAAGATTCCTGATGAATACAATGCTTGCTTCCGGAGGCTATCACTGGACTGTGGTCAGATTGGAGAGGCGATCACAGTATATGTCAGCTCTTGAAGCCGCATCAGTACATGGTGATATTAGACCGTTTGCAGAATTTATAAAAGGCGAAATGAATCTTATTTAGCGGACCGCAAATCACAGACTTACTTTATTCGATAAGCTCGTGTCATTTCTGCCCCTTGTGACTGCAAGTTTATGTTTGCCCTTCAGGGTTGTCCCGCAGACTCATAGAGCACAGGAGATTGACGAACTTACCGTTCTACCTAATTAGACGACAGTATCCATCACATTGATTACCACAGGAACTCTTTCCGATATATCGGAAAGACTTTTCCTATGTCCTGGCAAATATCTAATGCAAGGTATCAAAAGTATAATATTGAGAATTTCTGGTTATACCCTGCAGAATATTCAGGATGCTCCCGAGCGTTGATTTCTGTGAGAAGATAATCCTTCAAACAACACCTGCTATTAAGCATAGTTAGCATGTGATGAAAGATAATAAAATACCAATTCGAAACATGTCTTCGAAAGTCTGGAATATCCGAAAGTTCGTACTTCTGATTGTCTATGACATAAGAAACAATCCTTTCATTCCCTCATCCACTGCATTAAGGGGCACTGTGGCTACACCATGAATATCGAATAATTGCCTTCCGGTTTTCATGGTACTTTAATATGTCTTAGCGAGGGGCCATGTCTTGTTTCTTTGAATCCTTTTTTTCATACTTTCTGAATATTCCCCAACTGAAGAGGTCAACGGCCGATAGTCAGCAAATTACCTTCTTATCACTGTAGTAAAATTGTAGTAGTTTTATGCGTTTTATGCAGATTTGACGGCAATAGCCGGAATATATAGAAATGCTTTTTCTGCTTACTAATCAAAGTGTTACGCTGAAACCGTTGCCAGTAGCCACTTTGCAATAATTGCCTGTTAAGTGTTCCTAAACCTGGTGTCGCAGGTTCAATTCCTGCAGGGGGTACCATATTTTTCAAGGCATGGACTATTGGTTTCCTAAATCCCGAATGCCTTCGGGATTCAATTCCTGCAGAGGGTATCTACAACCC